>OGCL01000062.1_pt1 | contig 119325 bp, 105 predicted proteins | sample 1570041 | NCBI WGS metagenome assembly OGCL01 (sample SAMN06266162, study PRJEB24511) | hot springs metagenome | isolation source: Hot spring water | place: South Africa: Limpopo | collected 2015-06-22
GCTGCGAATGCAGTACCCGTTCGGCTCGGCGCCTTTCACCGGCTGCAGCACGCGCGCCTTGTGCTTCTCCAGAAGCTGCCTGGCGTTACTTGCCGGATCATCCATGTCGCCGATCGCCGGCGCCTGCGAAGAGCAGACCTCCACTCAGGCCGGCCGCAGGCCCTTGGCCAACCGGTGGTCGCAGAAGGTGCACTTCTCGACCTTGGCCTCCGGCCGCAGCACCGAGTAGGTGTTGCTGCGCCAAGGATTGGCGTGCGGGCTGCCCTGGCCGCCGACGGTGAGCAGCATCTGCTTCGGCGAAAACGTGCCGCCCGGCACCAGCGCCCTGGTGTCCTGACACTCGAGGTGCGGCGCCTTCTCGTTGAACGAGATGACGCCGTACGGGCAGGCGCCCACGCGCCCAGCGGGCGGCCTTCCGCTCGTCGACGACTCAAAGATCGACGTTGCCGGCAATCCGTACGGCACGGACCTGACCGACTTCGAACACCACCATCACGACCCATGGTCGTCTTCTGGTGGGAGTGCGTTCCCTCACTGGTGAAGGTTGAACGGCACCCCAGGTGCCGTGTTGCGCAAGTTCTTCCCTAACTAGGCCGCCGCATTCCGTTTTGTTGAACGCTATCTATCATATGGAGCCATTCTGGCCCCATACGAAAGGCAGCCATCCGGATGGCCACCGTCGGCGAAGCGAAGACCCGAGCAGATGCGAGCGCAAAGATGAGTCGGCGGGGAATCGTCCGTGCAATTGCGGAACGCGCCTGCAGAGACGCACGTTCGCCGGCCGCGGCAGGGGGTGGACCGAAGCCAGCCGGGAACCGCTGCGACGACGAAGTGGAGAGGGATCCAGGACTGCCCGGGGGCGGTCAGCGGCGCGGGGGAACGAGGATGAAAGTGAGCGCGCTTGCCGCCGCCCAGCCAAGGTGCAGGACCGTGAAGACCGCTTCGGGAGCGTCCCAGTAGAGGAGCTCGTAGGCCAGGCGGCCGAGGAAGGAGCGCGGTTCGGCCTGGCCGCGAAGCAGGTCCTCCCACACGGTGAGCGGACAGGCAAGGCCGGCCGCGGCCTCGAGGGCGACGACGCCGATCGCGCCTAGCTGCGCGTAGCGGAATGCCGGGTTTCGGATCCAGCGCCAGCCGGCCGCCACCCCGATCCAGACCAGGACGAGGCCGCAGACGATGAAGGCCGCAAGCGCTGCGTGCAGCACGAGGAGCAGGTCGGCTGCGAGCTCGCGCAAAGGGGCCCGCGAGCGGTCAACCGCGCTCGCGCGGGCGGCGGGCCTCGGCGATCCACTCGCTCCAGGAACCCGTGTACACGCGCGAGCCGGGAATACCTGCAAGTTCCATCGCGAGGGCGTTGTGGCAGGCCGAAACCCCGGAGCCGCAGTAATGCACGACTTCGGTCGGCGCGTGCTCGCCCAGCAGCGCCCCGTACTCGGCGCGCAGCCGCTCGGCGCTCTTGAAGAGGCCGTGTTCGTCGAGATTCTCGCCGCAGAAACGGTTGCGCGCACCCGGAATGCGCCCCGCGACCGGGTCGATCGGCTCGGCCTCCCCGCGCCAGCGCACCGCCGAGCGCGCATCGACCAGGAGCACGCGACCGAGCGCCGCGTCGAGGGCGTCCACATCGATCGTCATCTCCGGCTGCGGCCGCGCCGGGTAGACGGTTTCTTCGTACCCCGGCACCTGCGCCGTCACCGGGCGGCCCTCCGCGACCCACTTCGGGTACCCGCCGTCGAGAACGGCTGCGCGTTCGTGCCCGATCCAGCGAAGCAGCCACCACAGGCGCGCGGCCACGGTTCCGCCCTGCGCGTCGTAGCACACGACGACGTCCGACGGTCGCACTCCGCAGCGCCCGAGCCACCGGGCGAAGTCCTGGGCGTGCGGCAGGGGATGGCGGCCGTTACGGCCGTTTCGCGGCCCCGACAAGTCGCGGTCGAGGTGCGCATAGAGCGCACCCGGAAGGTGCGCAACCGCGTACTGCCGTTCGCCGAGGGCCGGCTGGGCGAGATCGAACCGGCAATCGTAGAGCCGCCACTCGGGGTGGCGGGCGACCTCGTCGGTCGTCACGAGCGGTCTCATGGCGCATCGGGGCGACCGGCCGCGGCGCTTGCGCGGTCGCCCAACGCCGGGACGACGGGGCGGACGGGCTCTCGCGAATCACCGCGCCGGTACAATGCCACAGGATTCTATTCCGCCCCCGCTTCCGTGGCGCGCAAGACACAGCTTGCTGGCGGTGATGGCGCCGAGCCCTCCTTTGACAAGGCGCTCGCCGAGCTCGAGCGCATCGTCGCGCGCATGGAGTCGGGCGAACTCTCGCTCGAAGAGGCGCTTGCCGCGCACCGGCGCGGCATGGAGCTCGTCAAGCGCTGTCACGCCTACCTGAGCGCGGCCGAGCAGCAGGTGAAGGTGCTCGAAGGGGAGGTGCTCAAACCCCTTGCCGCGGCGCGCTCGACGCAGGCCGCGGAGGAGGAGGACGCCGCCGGTGATTGACGCCGCATTCGCGCAGTGGATGGGATCGGTCCAGGCGCGCATGGAAAGCGCACTGGCGCGGCTGCTTCCGCCGCCCGAGATCGCCCCCCAGCGCCTGCACGCCGCGATGCGCTACGCCGTGCTCGAGGGCGGAAAGCGGGTGCGGCCGCTCCTTTGCTTTGCCGCCGGCGAGCTCGCCCAGGCCGATGCCGCGCGCCTCGAGCGGGCCGCCGCCTCGGTCGAACTCATCCATGCCTACTCGCTCGTGCACGACGACCTGCCGTGCATGGACGACGACCGGCTGCGCCGCGGCAAGCCCACCGTGCACGTCGAATACGACGAGGCGACCGCGCTCCTTGTGGGCGACGCGCTGCAGGCGCTCGCGTTCCAGACCCTCGCCGACCGGCCCCTTGCCGACGACGCGGCGGTCCAGCTCGACATGATTCGGCTGCTTGCGCAGGCGGCCGGCTCCCGCGGCATGGCGGGCGGGCAGGCGATCGACCTCGCAGCGACCGGGTGCACGCTGAGCCTGCCCGAGCTCGAATTCATGCACGTGCACAAGACCGGCGCGCTCATCCGCGCCTCGGTGCTGCTCGGGGCGGCCTGCGGCGAGCGGCTCGAGCCGCCCGAGCGCGAGGCGCTCGACCGTTACGCAAAATGCGTGGGCCTCGCTTTCCAGGTGGTCGACGACGTGCTCGACGCCGAAGGCTCGACCGCGACGCTCGGCAAGACCGCGGGCAAGGACGCGAGGCAGCAAAAACCCACGTTCGTCGCGGTGATGGGGGTCGCGCGCGCCCGCGAGCGGGCCGAGGAGCTGCGCGCGCAGGCGCACGAGGCGCTTGCGCCGTTGGGGTCGCGCGCGACGCGCCTTGCGGCGCTGGCCGATTTCATCGTCGCGCGCAGTTTCTGAAGCGCGCGCGGCAAGCCCGCGCGGGACTACAATCGGGACGTGTACGAGTTCTTACGCACGGTGAACGATCCGGCGGACCTGCGCCGGCTCGAGCGGCGCGAGCTTCGCCGCCTGGCCGAGGAGCTTCGCGCCTTCGTGCTCGAATCGGTTTCGCGCACGGGCGGCCACCTTTCGTCGAACCTCGGGACGGTGGAACTCGCGATCGCGCTCCACTACGTCTACAACACCCCCGAGGACCGCATCGTCTGGGACGTCGGCCACCAGACCTATCCGCACAAAATCCTCACCGGCCGGCGCGAGCAGATGGCGACGCTGCGCCAGCTCGGCGGCATCTCGGGCTTTCCGCGGCGCAGCGAGTCGCCCTACGATTGCTTCGGCACCGCTCACTCCTCGACCTCGATCTCGGCGGCGCTCGGCATGGCGGTGGCGGCGAAACGCAAGGGCGAAGCGCGCCGCTGCGTGGCCGTGATCGGCGATGGCGCGCTCACGGGCGGCATGGCGTTCGAGGCGCTCAACAACGCCGGCGCGATGGACGTCGACCTGCTCGTGATCCTGAACGACAACGAGATGTCGATTTCGCGGCCCGTCGGCGCGCTGACGCAGTCGCTGGCGCGGCTCCTTGCAAGCCGCGCCTACACGAGCGCCAAGCGCGCAGGCGAGCAGCTGCTGCGTCACGTGCCGGGGATGCTGGAACTCGCGCGCCGCGCCGAAGAGCACGTCAAGGGCATGGTGATGCCGGGCACGCTGTTCGAAGAGCTCGGTTTCAATTACATCGGGCCTATCGACGGCCACGACCTCGATGTGCTCATCGCGACCCTCGGCCGCGTGCGCGAGCTCTCCGGTCCGCAGTTCCTGCACGTGGTGACGCGCAAAGGGCAGGGCTACAAGCTCGCCGAGCAGGACCCGATCCTGTACCACGGGCCGGGGCGCTTCGATCCGCGCGAAGGGATCCGCGTCGTGGCGGCGCCGCGCCCCACTTACAGCCAGGTCTTCGGCGACTGGCTCTGCGACATGGCGGCGGCCGATGCGCGGCTGGTCGCGATCACGCCCGCGATGCGCGAAGGCTCCGGCATGGTGCGCTTCTCCGAAGAGTACCCGGACCGCTATTTCGACGTCGCCATCGCGGAGCAGCACGCGGTGACCTTCGCCGCCGGCCTCGCCTGCGAGGGGCTGAAGCCCGTGGTCGCGATCTACTCGACCTTCCTGCAGCGCGGCTACGACCAGCTGATCCACGACGTCGCGGTGCAGAACCTGCCGGTGCTCTTTGCCATCGACCGCGCGGGGCTCGTGGGCGGCGACGGGCAGACGCATAACGGCGCCTTCGACCTCGCCTATCTCCGCACCGTGCCGAACCTCGTCGTCATGGCCCCCGCCGACGAGGCCGAGTGCCGGCGCATGCTCACGACCGGCTACCGCCTCGACCAACCGGCCGCGGTGCGCTATCCGCGTGGCACGGGCCCGGGCGTCGCCGTGCCGAAGGATCTCGAGCCCCTGCCCGTCGGCCGGGGCGAAGTGCGCCGGCAGGGGACGGCGGTGGCGCTCCTTGCTTTCGGCTCGATGCTCGCGCCGGCGCTCGAGGCGGGCGAGCGGCTCGGCGCGACGGTGGCGAACATGCGCTTCGTCAAGCCGCTCGACCGGGAACTCGTCGCCGAGCTTGCGCGCGCGCACGAACTCCTCGTGACGGTCGAAGAGCACCAGGTGATGGGCGGAGCCGGCAGCGCCGTGTGCGAGGCGCTCGCCGAGCTCGGGCTGAGGCCGCGCGTGCGCCTGCTCGGGCTGCCCGACCACTTCATCGAGCACGGCGATCCGGCGCGACTGCTCGCCTCGGTCGGGCTCGATGCGGGCGGCATCGAGCGCAGCGTGCGCGCGGCGCTCGAGGCGGGCAATTCCGCGCCGGCGCGCCGACCGCGGGCGATATAATCGGCCGGCGCGGTCGCGCAGCGGGCGGCCGCTTCGCAGCCATGAAAGCGAAAGACCTCGACGCGATCCCCGACGTTCAGGCCAGCCCGGACGCGCGGCGGCTCGCCATCGACCGGGTCGGCATCCGGGGTATCCGGCATCCCGTGCGCGTCGCCGAACGCGGCGGCGGCGTGCAGCACACGGTGGCGACCTTCGACATGTCGGTCGGCCTGCCGCACCACTTCAAGGGCACGCACATGTCGCGCTTCGTCGAGATCCTCTCCAGCCAGGAGCGCGAGCTCACGGTGGGCGGCTTTCGCAGCATGCTGGGCGCGATGTTGCGGCGCCTCGAGGCCGAGGAGGGCCGCATCGAGATGACCTTCCCGTACTTCATCGAGAAGGCCGCTCCGGTCTCGGGCGTAAAAAGCCTGATGGACTACGAGGTGAGCTTCATCGGCGAGCTGCGCGGCGGCGAGGAGCGCCTGGGCATGCGCGTGCTCGTGCCCGTGACGAGCCTGTGCCCGTGCTCGAAGCGAATCGCCGAGCGGGGCGCGCACAACCAGCGCTCGCACGTCACGGTGACGTGCCGCACCAACGCTTTCGTCTGGATCGAGGAGATCGTGGACCTGGTCGAGAAACAGGCCTCGAGCGAACTCTACGGGCTCCTCAAGCGCCCGGACGAGAAATACGTGACCGAGCGTGCGTACGACAACCCGAAGTTCGTCGAGGACATGGTGCGCGACATCGCCGCCCTGCTCAACCTGGACGACCGCATCGACGGCTACGTCGTCGAAGCGGAGAACTTCGAGTCGATCCACAACCATAGCGCCTACGCGCGCATCGAGCGGGAGAAGCGGCCGCGCTAGCGGTCATGCGCCGGCTCGCAGGACTGCTCTTGGCACTGGCCGGCGGACTGTGGGGAGCTGAAGGCGCCAACGGGCGCGATCGTGCGGCCGAGCGCGCGCGCATGGTCGCCGAGGTCGAGGCCATGTACCGCGAAACGCAGGCCGAGACCGGACTTGCCGCGATGTCGCCCGCGGTGCGTGCGGCGCTCGCCCGCGTCGAGCGCCACCGACTGGTTCCGCCCGAGCAGGAGCCGCACGCCTACCGCAACCACCCGCTGCCGATCGGCCACGGGCAGACGATCTCGCAGCCCTACATCGTTGCGCTCTCGACCGACCTCCTTGCGCCGCAGCCCGAGCACACCGTGCTCGAGGTGGGGACCGGCTCGGGCTACCAGGCCGCGATCCTCGCCGAAATCGTCAAGCAGGTTTACACGATCGAGATCGTCGACGCCCTCGCCGAGCAGGCGCGCCGCAGCCTCGCCGCGCTCGGCTACCGCAATGTCGAAGTGCGCACCGGCGACGGCTACGCCGGCTGGCCCGAAAAGGCTCCCTTCGACGGCATCGTCGTCACGGCTGCGGCGCCCGCGGTGCCGCGCGCGCTCGTCGAGCAGCTCAAGCCGGGCGGCCGGCTCGTGATCCCGGTGGGCGCGGCCTGGGACGTGCAGCACCTCGTCGTCGTCGAGAAAAGGCCTGATGGCACGACGCGCGAGCGGCGCGTGCTGCCGGTGCGCTTCGTGCCGCTCGTGCCGGCGAAAAAGCCCGATCGGGCGCGTTAAGCAAAGTCGGCGCCGGGCGCCGCCTCCGGCCGTAGCGCCTCGGCGAGCATCGTCACCGTCTGCTCGGCGGCCGCGACGAACGGATGCAGCACGAGATCCGCGCCGCGCTGCCGGAACGCCTCGGCGTCGGACGTGCTATGGGCGGTCAGCGCGACGTGCCCCCGGAAACCGTGGGCACGCAGCGCATGGAGCAGCGCGAGATTGACCTCGCGCTGCGGTATGGCGCTCACCACCCAGCGCGCTTGCGCCAGCGGCAGGGTGGCCGGGAACTCCGGGTCCTCGGCGTCGCCGTATTGTGCCGGCAACCCTTGCCGGCGCAGGTCGCTCACGGCCTGCGGGTCGAAATCCACGCCGCACACGGCGATCCCGCGTGCCTTCAGGCCGCGCGCCAGGTTGCCGCCGAAACGGCCCAGGCCGAAGACGATCACCTCGACCGGCGCGCGCGTCGCGGCGCCGTCCTCGATCGCGCGCTCGCGGTACGGTACCCGCCGCTCGAAGAGGACGAGCCAGGGGGCGAACCATTCATAGAGGCGGTGCGAGTACAGGATCATGTAGGTCGACAGACCGATGGTCACGAGACCCACGATCGTGATCAAGCCGAGCGTCTCGGTGTCGATGTGCCCCAGGCTCACCCCGAGCGCACCGAGGATGAGCGAGAACTCGCTGATCTGCGCCACCGTGAGCCCGGCGAGGAAACCGGTGCGCTTGCGAAAGCCCATCACGCCCATGATCAGCATCACGATCAGCGGATTGCCGATGAGCACGAAGACCGAGAACACGAGCGCCGGCCAGACCTGCGCGCCGAGCAGGCGCAGGTCGAGCTGCGCGCCGAGGCTGATGAAGAAGAACAGCAGCAGGAAGTCCCGCAGGCTCACGAGCCGCGTCCCGATGGCCTCGCGGTAGGGGGTGGAGGCGATCGACACGCCGGCGAGAAACGCCCCCACCTCCTTGGAGAAGCCGAGCGCATCGCCGAGCGCCGCGAGCGCCACCGCCCAGGCGATGGCGGCGATCACCAGCAGCTCCGGCGCGCGCGCGAGCCCGTGCAGCAGCCTTGGCAGCACGTAGCGCATGAGCAGCCCGAGCCCCGCGAGCAGGCCCAGGCCCTTGAGCAACACCCCCAGCGTCTCGTGCCAGACCGTGCCCTCGTACCCCTCGGCCGCGCCGAAGGCCGAAAGCACGATCATCGCCAGCACCACCACGATGTCCTGCACGATCAGGAAACCCACGGCGATACGCCCGTGCAACGAGTCGATCTCGCGCTTGTCCGAGAGCAGTTTGACGATGATGATGGTGCTGGAAAAAGTAAGCGCCACCGCCACGTACAGCGCCGTCACGTGCCCCATGCCGAGCGCAAGCGCGATGACGTAGCCGATCACCGAGGTGAACACCACCTGCCCGAGCCCGGTAGCGAGCGCCACCGGCCCCATGCTGCGGATCAGGTGCAGATCGAGCTTGAGGCCCACCACGAACAGCAGCAGCGCGATTCCCATGGTCGCGAGCAGGTCCACCTGGTCGCGGGCCGCCACCCAGCCGAGCCCGGCCGGCCCGACCAGGATGCCGACGGCGATGTACGCCACGATCAGCGGCTGGCGCAGGCGTATGGCCAGCGCGCCGATCAACGCTGCGATCAGCAGGAGCGCGGTGATCTCGTAGAAAACGTTCGTGAAGACCGGCATGACTTCCCAAGTTTCGAGTTCTGGGTTTGGCGGGAACCTCTACGGCTTGCGCCACCAGTCCGGCGGCGAGGCCGCGCGCACCGAGGCGCTCGGCCTCCAGCTCGTCATTTCCCCGCCCTCATTCGATGATGTCCCCGCGCCGCAGGTACTTGCACAGCGCCACCGTGCCGACGAAACCCATCAGGGCGATGAGCAGCGCCGCCTCGAAGTAGATCGCGCCGCCGGGCTGGATGCCGTATCGCACCCGCAGCGCGATGGTGTTGAGGTAGAGCGTATCGAGCGCGATGAGGCGCTCGGTCACGTCGGGACCGCGCAGCACGCGCCAGAGTTCGAGTAGGAGCGGTGCGCTCATGGTCGCGAAGGCGATGTAGATCCTCCGCGCACCGTAACGCGGATACTGCGCCGCCAGCAAGTTACGATTGGTTATCAGGCGGTTTGCGCGGCTCCGCGCCGCGCTTCCAACCGATGCGGCATAGAATCGGGATCGATCGGAGTTTGCGTGAGAAGGAGGAGGCCATGAAAAAGATGCTCGCCACCCTTGCGCTCGCATGGGCCGCCAGCGCCGCGGCGCAAGGCACGCTCGAAGCCGTGCAGAAGCGCGGCTGGCTGCAATGCGGGGTGAACACGGGCCTTGCCGGCTTTTCCCAGCCGGACGCGAAGGGGGTCTGGCGCGGCATCGACGTCGACCTGTGCCGTGCGGTGGCCGCCGCGGTGTTCGGCGACGCGAACAAGGTGCGCTATACGCCGCTCACCGCGCAGCAGCGGTTCACCGCCCTGCAGTCGGGCGAAGTCGACGTTCTGGCGCGCAACACCACCTGGACCCTCACGCGCGACACGAGCCTCGGTCTCAACTTCGTCGGCGTCAACTTCTACGACGGGCAGGGCTTCATGGTGCCGCGGCGGCTCAACGTGCGTAGCGCCAAGCAGCTCAACGGTGCGACGGTGTGCGTGCAGCCGGGCACGACCACCGAGCTCAACCTCGCCGACTGGTTCCGTGCCCAGCGCATGAGCTTTCGCCCCGTCGTGATCGAGAAGCTCGAAGAGGTGGTCGCCGCCTACCTCGCCGGCCGCTGCGACGTTTTCACCACCGACGTCTCGGGCCTGGTCGCGGTGCGCGCCTCGCGCTTTCCCAATCCCGCCGAGCACGTGATCCTGCCCGAGGTCATCTCCAAAGAGCCGCTCGGGCCGGCGGTGCGCCACGGCGACGACCGCTGGTTCGACATCGTCAAGTGGTCCCTCTACGCGATGATCGAGGCCGAAGAGATGGAGCTGACCTCGCGCAACATCGACCAGGCCCTCGCGAGCAAGGACCCCGCGGTGCAGCGCTTCGTCGGCGCAACCGGCGACATCGGCAAGATGCTCGGGCTGGACAACCGCTGGGCCTATCACATCGTCAAACAGGTCGGCAACTACGGCGAGAGCTTCGCAGCGCATCTGGCGCCGCTGGGCTTCGAGCGCGGGCTGAACGCGCTCTGGAAGAACGGCGGCCTGCTCTACGCGCCGCCGATCCGCTGACGCGACGCGATGCGGCTGCGGGGGCTGGCCGCGCAGGTGGCGCTCGTGGCGGCGGTCGCCGCCGCGCTCGCCTACTTGGCCGCCAACGCCGCGCACCACCTCGAGACGCGCGGAATCGCAAGCGGCTTTGCCTTCCTCGCACGCGAGGCCGGATTCGAGATCGGCGAGACGAGCGGCCTTGCCTACAGCGCCGCCGACAGCTACGCGCGCGCGCTCGTCGTCGGGGTGGCCAACACGCTGCGCGTCGCCGCCGCGGGGGTCGTGCTCGCCACGCTCCTCGGTCTCGCGCTTGCCCTTGCGCGGCTTTCGCGTAACGCGCTCGCCGCGTCCCTCGCGGGCGCCTACGTCGAGTTCGTGCGCAACGTGCCGCTGCTCGTGCAGCTCTTTTTCTGGTATGCGTGGATCACCGAGTCGCTGCCCGGTCCGCGCGCAGCGCTCGAGCCGCTGCCGGGCGTCTACCTCTCGAACCGCGGCCTCGCGCTCCCTACCCCGTGGAGCCGACCCGTGCTCGACGGCTTCAACTTCACGGGCGGGCTGACGCTCACGCCGGAATTCGCGGCGCTGCTCCTCGGCCTGACGGCCTACACCGCCGGCTTCATCGCCGAGATCGTGCGCGCGGGGCTTCTTTCCGTGCGGCGCGGCCAGTGGGAGGCAGCGCTCTCGCTCGGGCTTTCGCGCCGGGCGGCGCTGCGCCACGTCGTGCTGCCGCAGGCGCTTCGCGCCATCGTGCCGCCGCTCACGAGCCAGTACCTCAACCTGACCAAGAACAGCTCGCTTGCCGTCGCCATCGGCTACCCGGACCTCGTCTCGGTGGTGAACACCACCATCAATCAGACCGGCCAGGCGATCGAGGGCATCGCGATCCTCATGGCCGCCTACCTCACGGTGAGCCTGGCCATTTCGGCGCTCATGAACGCGTACAACCGGCGCGTTGCGCTGCGCGGCGGCTGAGGATGGTGGCGGCGTTGGCGCAAAGTCCTGCGCTGGGCCGGCTGCGCGATGCGCTCTTCGGCTCCGTGGCGAACACCGCGACCACCGTCGCGATCCTCGCCCTTGCGCTCTGGCTCGTGCCGCCCTTTCTCGATTGGGCGCTCTGGCAGGCGCGCTGGCTGGTGAGCGATGCGCGCGAGTGCCGAAGCGCGGCGGGCGCCTGCTGGGCCTTCGTCGCCGAGCGGCACCGCTTCATGCTGTTGGGCACCTATCCGTACGGCGAGCAGTGGCGCGCGGCCGCCGCCGTGGCACTCGTCGTCGCGCTCTGGATCGCGACCGCCCGCGCGCGTCTTGCGCCGCGCCGGCTCGCGCTCGCCTGGGTCGCGGGGCTCGGGGCGGCGTACGTCCTCCTGCGCGGCGGCCTGGCCGGTCTCTCGCCCGTCGAACCGGAGCGCTGGGGCGGCCTCGTGCTGACGCTGATCCTGGCCACCGTCGGCGCGGCGCTCGCCTTCCCGCTGGCGGTGCTGCTTGCCCTCGGGCGGCGCTCGACGCTGCCTGCGGTGCGCTGGCTTTGCATCGCCTACATCGAACTCGTGCGCGGCGTGCCGCTCGTCTCGCTCCTTTTCATGGCCTCGGTGCTGCTCCCCCTCTTTCTGCCCGAGGGCGTCACGCTCGACAAGCTCGTGCGCGCGCAGATCGCGCTCGTCGCTTTTGCTGCCGCCTACCTCGCCGAGGTCGTGCGCGGCGGGCTGCAGGCGGTGCCCCGCCACCAGTACGAAGCGGCCGAGGCCCTCGGCCTCGGCTACTGGCCGCGCATGGTCGGGGTGATCCTGCCGCAGGCGCTTCGCATCGCCATCCCCCCGCTCGTCAACACCTTTATCGGCCTGCTCAAGGACACTTCGCTCGTCGTCGTCATCGGCCTCTTCGACTTGCTGACGGCGGTGAAGGTGTCGCTGCAGGATCCGGCCTGGAGCGGCTTCGGCGTCGAGGCCTATCTTTTCGCTTCGCTCGTCTACTTTGCCTTCTGCGGTGCGCTCTCGCGCTGGAGCCTGCGCCTCGAGCGCGACCCGGCCACGGCCGCGCTCAGAATCGGCGCATGAGCGTCATGCGCTCGCCGTCGCGCCGCATGTCGACGCGGTTGAGAAAGCTCATGCCGAGCAGCGCGACCTCGGGTCCTTGCTCGATCACGGCGGCGTCGACCTGGTGCAGTTCGATCTCGCCCACGCGCACCCGGTCGAGCACCACGCGCCAGGCGCGCACCGGCCCTGCGGCCGTCATCGCCACCGCGGACGCGCCCTTGCGGTAATCGAGGCCGAGCCGCGCGGCCTCGCGGCCCGAGAGGGCGACCGCGCTCGCACCGGTGTCGACGAGGAAACGCACCGGCACGCCGTTGATCGCGCCCTCGGCATAGAAATGCCCGCGCGCATCGGCGGTGAGCGTTGCGCGGCGGCGTCCGTCGCTCGCGCCCGCCGCCGCGGCGGCCGGGCTGCTGACGAGCACGAGCCGCCGGCCCTCCCATTCGACGAGCGCGCGGTCGCCCTCGACCGCGAGCAGGGTGAGCGCGCCGAGGCGCTCGCCGACGCGCACCGTGCGCGGACTGCCGCCATCGACCGACACCACGGCGGCCTTGTCGCCGAAGGTGCCATGCAGTTTCGGCTCGGCGGCCAGGGCGGGCGCCACAGCGGCCAGGACCGCCGCGCACGCCACCCCCTTATACTCGCCGCCGGTGAAGCCGATCGCCATTCTCCGCCACTGCGAGACCGAGGGACCGGGCTATTTTGCCACCTGGCTCGAGCGCCGCGGCGCGCCCTGGCGGCTCGTCGCGGTCGATGCGGGCGACGCCGTGCCGCGCGATGCGCGCGCTTTCTCCGGCCTGGTGTTCATGGGCGGGCCGATGAGCGTGAACGATCCGCTGCCCTGGATCGAGGCCGAGATCGCGCTCATCCGCGACGCGGTGGCAAAGGACGTCCCGGTGCTCGGCCACTGCCTCGGCGGTCAGCTGATCGCGCGCGCGCTCGGCGGCGAAGTGCGCCGCAACCGCGTCAAGGAGATCGGCTGGGGCGAGGTGGCGGTCGAGGACAACAGCGTCGCGCGCGCCTGGCTCGGCGATACGACGCGCTTCGACGCTTTTCACTGGCATGGAGAGACGTTCACGATCCCGTTCGGCGCGACGCGCATTCTGTCGGGCGCGCATTGCACGAACCAGGGTTTCGCCGTAGGCCGCCACCTCGGCCTGCAGTGTCACGTCGAAATGACCGAGGAGATGGTGCGCCGCTGGGTCGCCGACGGCGCGCGCGATCTCGCGCGCGCGCGCTCCCCGGCGGTGCAGCCGGCCGCGGAGATCCTGCGCCGCTTGCCCGCGCGGCTGGAAGCGTTGCAGCGCGTCGCCGACCGGCTCTACGAGCGCTGGTACGAGGGAGTGGCGCGCTCGGCCTAGCCGCAGGCGCAGGCGAGCCGGGACGGTACAATCCGCGCCGCAAGGGGAGACGGCAAGCATGAGGATCGGCGTCCCTGCGGAGACGCGGGAAGGGGAGACGCGCGTCGCGGCAACGCCCGAGACGGTGCGCAAGTTCGCCGCGCGGCACGAGGTGCGGGTGCAGGCGGGTGCGGGCCGCGCGGCCGGCTACCGGGATCGCGACTTTGAGGCCGCCGGCGCGCGTCTGGTGCAAACGGCGGCCGAAGCCTGCGACGCCGACCTCGTGCTGCGGGTGCGGGCGCCGCGCGGTGCGGAGCTTGCGCACCTGCGCCAGGGCTCGATCCTCATCGGGCTCCTCGAACCCTACGACGCCGAAGGGCTCGCGGCGATCGCGCGCACCGGTGTCACCGGTCTTGCGATGGAGTGGCTGCCGCGCGTCTCGCGCGCACAGCCGATGGATGTGCTGTCCTCGCAGGCGAACCTCGCCGGTTACAAGGCGGTGATCCTCGCGGCCGCCGAATTCGGCAGGATTTTCCCGATGTTCATGACCGCGGCCGGAACGCTCAAGGCCGCGCGCGTGCTCGTGCTCGGCGCAGGCGTGGCCGGGCTGCAGGCGATCGCGACGGCGCGCCGCCTCGGGGCGGTGGTCGAAGCGACGGACGTGCGCCCGGCGGTGAAAGAGCAGGTCGAGTCGCTCGGCGCCAAGTTCGTCGACGTGCCCTACCTCACCGACGAGGAGCGCGAGATCGCGCAAGGCGTCGGCGGCTATGCCCGCCCGATGCCCGAGAGCTGGATGAAGCGGCAGGCCGAGGCGGTGCACGAGCGGGCGCTCGCCTCCGACGTGGTGATCGCCACGGCGCTCATCCCGGGACGGCGCGCCCCCGTGCTCGTGCGCGCGCACACCGTTGCCGCGATGCGCCCCGGCGCGGTGATCGTCGACCTCGCCGCGGAGCAGGGCGGCAACGTGGAGGGCACCGAAGCGGGCCGCACCGTGCTCGTCGACGCGGTGAAGCTCGTCGGGCCGGTGAACCTGCCGGCGAGCGTGCCGACCGACGCCTCGGCGCTCATTGCGCGCAACTACCTCAACTTCGCATCGCTCCTTTTCGACACCGCGGGGGAGCTGCGGCTCGACCGCTCGGACGAGCTCATCGCGGGCACCCTCGCGTGCGAAAACGGCGAGCTGGTGCGCCGCCCCTAGAGCAAGGGAGAACCGCCCATGGCCGGGACCGTAGACCCTACCGTCGCCAACCTCGTCGTTTTCGTGCTCGCGGTGTTCGTCGGCTATCACGTGATCTGGAACGTGACGCCCGCGCTGCACACACCGCTCATGAGCGTCACGAACGCGATCTCCTCGGTGATCATCGTCGGGGCGATTCTTGCCGCCGCGCCGGCGCAGATGGACTTCGGCGCGGGGCTGGGCGTCGTGGCGGTCGCGCTCGCCTCGGTCAACGTCGCCGGCGGTTTCCTCGTCACGCAGCGCATGCTCGAGATGTACAAGAAGAAGAAGGACCGGCCCGGCGCAGGCGGCGATCATGGTTGAGGAAGCGCGCACGATGACGGCGAACCAGCTCACGCTCTGGTACCTCGTCGCGAGCGTGCTCTTTATCCTCGCGCTCAAGGGCCTGTCGCATCCCGAGTCCGCGCGCCGCGGCAATCTCTTTGGCATGGCGGGCATGGCGATCGCGATCCTGGTGACGCTCGCCGTCGTCTCGCGCGGCCGCATCGAGTTCGTGCTGCTCGCGATGCTCGCGGGGGGCGCCGTCGGGGCGGCGATCGCGCGCCGCGTGCAGATGACGCAGATGCCGGAGCTGGTCGCGGCGATGCACTCGCTCGTGGGCATGGCGGCCGTGCTGATCGCGATCGCGGCGGTGAACAATCCGGCCTCCTTCGGCGTGCCCGATCCCCTGCCGGCGGGCAACAAGCTGGAACTTTTCATCGGCACCTTCGTGGGGGCGATCACCTTCTCGGGCTCGGTCATCGCTTTCGGCAAGCTGGCCGGCCTGGGACGGCACTTTCGCCTGTTCTCCTCGGCGCCGGTGGTGTTTGCGGGGCAGCACCTGCTCAACCTCGTGCTCGCGCTCGTGATGATCGGCTGCGGCGTCGCTTTTTTCCTCGCCGAGGACAAGGCGTGGGGCGCGTTCGCGGCGATGACCGCGATCGCGTTCGTGCTCGGGGTGCTGATCATCATCCCGATCGGCGGTGCGGACATGCCGGTGGTGATCAGCATGCTGAACAGTTACTCGGGCTGGGCGGCGGCGGGCATCGGCTTTTCGCTCAACAACGCGATGCTGATCGTCGCCGGCTCGCTCGTCGGCTCCTCGGGCGCGATCCTGTCCTACATCATGTGCCGCGCGATGAACCGCTCGTTCCTGAACGTCATCCTCGGCGGTTTCGGCGCGGCCGAGGGCGCGGCGGCCGCGGGGGGCGGCGAAAAAACGGTGCGCGCGGGTTCGGCCGACGACGCCGCCTTCCTGCTCGCGAACGCCGAGTCGGTGATCATCGTCCCGGGCTACGGGCTGGCGGTCGCGCGCGCGCAGCACGCGGTCAAGGAACTGACCGACAAGCTGATCGACAAGGGCGTGCAGGTGCGCTTTGCCATCCACCCGGTCGCGGGCCGCATGCCGGGCCACATGAACGTGCTTCTGGCCGAGGCGGAGGTGCCCTACGACCTCGTCTTCGAGATGGAGGACATCAACGCCGAGTTCCAGACCACGGACGTCGTGCTGGTGCTCGGGGCCAACGACGTCGTCAACCCGCTCGCCTACGAAAAGGGCAGCCCCATCTACGGCATGCCGGTGCTCGACGTGCACAAGGCGCGCACCGTGCTCGTCAACAAGCGCAGCCTGGCGGCCGGCTACGCCGGGCTCGACAACCCGCTCTTCTACATGGACCGGACGATGATGGTCTTCGGCGACGCCAAAAAGGTGGTCGAGGACATCGTCAAGGCGATCTGATGTCCGCGCGCGAGCGCATCCTCGAGCGCATCCGCCGCGCGCAGGGGCGACCGCGCGCGCTCTCGGCCGCCGAGAGCGAGGAGATCGAGACGCGGCTTGCGCGCCGGCCGCGCGGACCGCTCCGGCCGCTGCCGGCGGAGCCGCTCGCCGCGTTTCTCGATGCGGCGCACGCGGCCGCGTGCACGAGCGAGCGCGTCGCGAGCGAGGCCGAGGCGCCCGCGGCGGTGGCGCGCTACCTCGCCGCGCACGGCGTCGCCCCCGTCGGCTGCGTCTGGCCTGCGCTCGCGGCGCTCGCCTGGACGCAGGCGGGGCTGCAGCTCGAGGCGCGCGCGGCGCGCGCAACCGACGCCGTGGGCGTCACCGGCTGCTTCTGCGCGGTCGCCGAGACCGGTACGCTCGTGCTGCTTTCCTCGCCGGCGACGCCGGCGAGCGTGAGCCTGCTGCCGGAGACGCACGTCGCGCTCGTTCCGCTTGCGCGCCTCGTGCCGCACCTGGAGGACGCCTGGACGCTCGTGCGCGCCGAGGCGGGGCGCCTGCCGCGCGCGGTGAATCTCGTCTCCGGCCCTTCGCGCACCGCCGACATCGAACAGACGATCGTGCTCGGCGCCCACGGGCCGGCGCGCGTGCACCTCGTGCTGGTGGGCTGAGGAGCGGCCGGCCTCTCAGCGCCCGCGGCGCGCGGCGGCACGGACGAGCCGTTTCTCGAACTCGACGAGAACAAAGAGCAGGAGCGCAAAGGCGCCCACCCGCAGCCAGGCCGCGGCATCGAGCGCCGCGGTTCCAAAGAGGCGCTGCATCGGCGGGGCGTAGGTGAAGGCGGCCTGCAGCGCGACGAGCACGGCGATCGCGACGAGCGCGGCGCGGTTGCCGAAGAAACCGTCACGGTCGAACACCGGCTCGACCAGGCGCCGGCAGTTGAAAAGGTAGACGAGCTCGCCGGCCACGAGCGCGTTCACCGCAATGGTCCGCGCTTCCGGCACGGTCGCGCCGCGCTCGATCCCCCACAGGAACAGTCCGACGGTGCCGGCAACGAGGAGCAGGGACACGAAAGCGATGCGCCAGACGAGCAATCCGGAGACGAGCGCTTCGCGCGGATCGCGCGGCGGCCGGCGCATCGCCTCCGGCTCGGCCGGCTCGAATGCGAAGGCGAGCGCGAGCGTCACCGCCGTCACCATGTTCACCCACAGGATCTGCACCGGCGAGACCGGCAGCGCCAGGCCGGCCAGGATCGCGGCGAGCACCGCGCCCGCCTGGCCGCCGTTGGTCGGCAGGACGAAGATCACCGCCTTGCGCAGGTTGTCGTAGATTGCGCGTCCTTCCTCGACCGCCGCTGCGATGGAAGCGAAGTTGTCGTCGGCAAGGACCATGTCGGCGGCCTCCTTCGCCGCCTCGGTGCCTTTGCGACCCATCGCCACGCCGATGTCGGCGCGCTTGAGCGCCGGCGCGTCGTTGACGCCGTCGCCCGTCATCGCGACGATCTCGCCGCGCGCCTGCAGCGCTTCGACCAGCCGCAGCTTGTGCTCGGGGCTCGCGCGCGCAAAGACATCGGTTTGCGCGACCGCCCCAGCGAGGGCCTCGGCGTCCATCGCTGCGAGCGCCTGACCCGTGAGCGGGCGGCGCGCCTCGAGGCCCAGCTGAGCGGCGATCGCGACCGCCGTGCGCGGGTGGTCGCCGGTGACCATCTTGACGCGCACGCCCGCCGCGCGGCAGCGGTGCACCGCGACGATCGCTTCCTCGCGCGGCGGGTCTGCCAGCCCGGCGAGCGCGAGCAGCGTAAAACCGCCGCGCTCGACGTCGGCGTAGCGCAGCGTCCGTGCGCCGTCGGGGGCGAGGCGCACGGCGAGCGCGAGCACCCGTTCGCCGCGCGCGGCAAGGGCGTCCATGCGCGCGAGCCAGCGGCCGCGCTCGATCGGCCGGTCGCTGCCCGCGGCGCGCTCGGCGCTGCACAGCTCGAGCACGCGCTCGGGAGCGCCTTTCAGGTAAACGAAGCCGTGGCCGGCGTGGTCGTGGTGCAGCGTCGCCATGTAGCGGCGCTCGGATTCGAAGGGCACGACGTCGGTGCGCGGCAGCGCTTCGGCCTCGTAGCGGGGGTCGAGCCCGCTTTTGAGCGCGAGCGCGACGAGCGCACCCTCGGTCGGGTCCCCCGCGAGCACCCACTCCTCGCCCTGCGCGTGCAGGCTCGCCTCGCTGGCCGCGAGCGCCGCGCGCGCGATCTCGATCAGCTCGGGGCGCTCGTCGGGGGTGACGTCCATCCCGTCGAGCGCAAAGCCGCCCAGCGGCGCGTAGCCGGTGCCGCTCACCGTGTAGCTCGCGTCCGCGGTGACGAGCGTGCGCACCGTCATTTCGTTGCGCGTGAGCGTGCCGGTCTTGTCGGTGCAGATCACGGTCACCGAGCCGAGCGTCTCGACCGCCGGCAACTGGCGCACGATCGCGTGGCGGCGCGCCATGCGCTGCACGCCGATCGCCAGCGTGATGGTCATGATCGCGGGCAGCCCTTCCGGGATCGCGGCCACGGCGATGGCGACGGCGGCGAGGAACATGTCGGCGGCGCTGAAGTCGCGCACCGCGACACCGAAGACGAAGGCAAGGCCCGAGACGGCGACGATCGCTGCGGCGAGGAATCGGCCGAACCCCGCCATGCGCTTGAGGAGCGGCGTTTCCACCTTCTCGACCGCCTCGAGCAGGCCGCTGATGCGGCCGATCTCGGTCGCCGCGCCGGTGGCGACGACGACGCCGAGTCCACGGCCGTAAGTGACGAGCGTGCCCGAGTAAGCCATCGCGCGCCGCTCGGCGAGCGTAGTCTCGGGCGGTACGGCCTCCGGCGCCTTGTCGACCGGCAGCGACTCGCCCGTGAGCGCGGCCTCGTCGATGCGCAGGTTGTGCGTCTCGATCAGGCGCAGGTCGGCCGGCACGCGGTCGCCCGAGGCAAGGAGTACGACGTCCCCGGGCACGAGCAGCTCGGCCCCCACCTCGCGCCGGCGCCCGTCTCGCAGCACCGTCGCGCGCGGGGCGAGCAGGTGCCGGATCGCCTCGAGCGCCCGTTCGGCCTTGCCCTCCTGGAAGAAGCCGATCGCGGCGTTGACCAGCACGACGCCGAGGATCACCGCCGTATCGAGCGCCTCGCCGAGCAAGGCGGTGACCGCCGCCGCGGCGAGAAGCACGTAGATGAGGACGTTGTGAAACTGCGCGAGAAAGCGCGCGAGCATCCCGCGCCGGGGCGGCTCGGGCAGGCGGTTCGGTCCGTAGCGCGCAAGGCGTGCGCGCGCCTCGGCTTCGGCGAGGCCGTGGCGCGTGGTCGCGAACGCGGCGAGCGCCTCGGCCGGCGCGCGCGCGTGCCAGGCGGTCTCGGCGCGCAAGGCCTCGGGCGGCGCCTGCGTCATGGCCGGCGCGATCATCGGCTCGGCGCCGTCGCCGAGGTTGACCTGTGTCAAGGGGCGCTATCCCCGCAGCGCCGTCGCGACAAGCACCGCCGCGATCGCGACCGGCACGAACGTGCGCAGAAGGAGGATCCACGCGCGCGCGAACGCGGGCGCAAGGCCGGTCGCGACGGCCGCCTCGGGGCGCGCGAGCACGCGACCCGCGTACACGGCAACCGCGATCCCCACCGCCGGCAGCAGCAGGTCTGCGGCGATCCAGTCCACGGCTTCGAGCACGCGGCGCCCGCCGAGGCGCAGATCCTGCCAGAGACCCTCGCCGAGGGCGCAGGGAACGCCGGCGACGAAGGCCGCCGCAGCAAACGCCATGGCGGTGCGCGCGCGCCGCCAGCCGCGCGCAACGGCGATCGAGACCACCACTTCGAGCAGGGACACCGCCGAGGTGAGCGCGGCGGCCGTGAGCAGGAAAAAGAACGCGATCGCCACCACCCGCCCGCCGGGCATGATCGCGAACACCTGCGGCAGGGTCACGAACGCGAGCGCCGGGCCGTAGGCCGGATCCATGTCCCAGGAAAAGACGATCGGGAAGATCGCCGCTCCGGCAACCACCGCGAACAGGGTGTCGCCGGCGGCGACCGCGACTGCGCTCGCCGCCAGTCCCGCCGGCGTGCGCAGGTAACCGGCGTAGACGATCATCACGCCCATGGCCACCCCGAGCGAGAAGAACGCCTGGCCGAGCGCAGCGAGGTAGAGCGAGGGGCGGGCGAGCGCACTCCAGTCCGGGGCAAACAGGAACTCGAGTCCGGCGCGCGCAGCGGGAAGACTCAGGCCGTAGCCGGCGAGGAGAAGGAGGATCGCGCCGAGCACGGGCATGAGCCAGCGGTTTACTCGCTCGATGCCACGCTCGACGCCGGCGGCGACGACGGCGGCGGTGGCGGCAAGGAAAAGGCCGTGCCAGAGGATGGGCGAGAGGGGATCGGTGACGAAAGCGCGCCAGGCGGCGGGCAACTCCTCGCGCGGCAGGTCGGCGAGCGAGCCGCTCGCGTAGCCGTAGAGGTAGCGGCAGACCCACCCCGCCACGACGCTGTAGTAGGACAGGATCGCAAAAGCGACGAGCGCAGCCGCCCACCCTGCCGCGCGCCAGCCGCGCGCCAAGCCCGGTGCCCGGAACGCGGCGAGCAGGTCGCCGCGGCTGCGCGCACCGAGCGCGAACTCGGCGAGAAGGAGCGGCAGCCCCACGGCGACGACGGCGAACGCGTAGGCGAGGAGAAAAGCGCCGCCTCCGTTTTCGCCAGCGACGTAGGCGAAGCGCCAGACGTTGCCTAGGCCGATGGCGCTGCCGACCGCGGCGAGCACGAAACCGACGCGACCGGACCACGAGCTGCGATCGGCGTGCATGCGCCGTGCAAGTGTAGCCGAGGCTGAGCGTCGAGCCGTTATAGTGCGCGTATGGTCGGAGCGCCCGCGCTTTGCTTCCTCGTCGCGACCGACGGCTCGCCGCACGCGCGCGCGGCGCTGCGCTTCGTCGCCGATCTCGCCCGGCGCGGAGTCGCGCTGCACGCGCACGTCGTGCACGTGCAGCGGCCGCTGGTCGCGGACGAGCGCGGCTTGCAGGCGCCGGCCGAGGTCGCGCGCACCCCTGCGCAGGTGCTCGCGGAGGCGGCCGCGCTGCTTGCCGAGGCGGGCGTACGCTCGGAGCGCGACCTGCGCTTCGACGATCCGGCCGAGAGCATCGTCGCCACGGCGCGCGAGCGCGGCTGCGATGCCATCGTGCTCGGCGCGCGCGGCAACGGTCCGCTCGTTGCCGCGCTGCTCGGCTCGGTGTCGCGCGGGGTGCTGCGACGCGCCGACAGGCCGGTGTTCGTGCTCGGCGCGCCGCAGGCGGCGCTGCCGCAGGGGCCGCTGCGGCTGCTCGCTGCGACCGACGGTTCGGCGCCCGCGACGCGCGCGATCGCCGCCGCGGTGCGGCTGGCGGCGGCGCTACCCGAAGCGAGCGCGGTCGCGCTCGCCGTGCAGCCGCCCCTGACCATGATCGAAACGCTCGCGCTCCCGCGCGAACGCCTGGTCGCGCATTGGTCGGCAGAGGCGGTGCGCGCCGCACTCGAGGCGGCGCACGGGCGCTTCGCGGCCGCGGGCCTTGCGTGCACGACGCGCGTTGCCGAGGACGACGCGCCGGCGCGAGCGATCCTGCGCGTCGCCGCCGAGGAGGGCTGCGGGCTGATCGCCATGGGTACGCGCGGCCGCAATCCGCTGCCCGAGCTGCTTCTGGGCTCGGTCGCGCAGCACGTGCTGCGCGACGCGCGCGTGCCGGTGCTGCTTGCGCGCTGAGGGCGATGGCGACGGCGCCCCCGCCGGTGGTGGGCTCGAACTTCGCGCGTGGCCGAAGCCGAGGTCGTCGCGCGCGGCTGCCGTGCGCTGAAGGCCGTGTGCTTGCGCGCTCCTCGCGGCGCGGCGTTACGAGGCGCGACGACGAACGCGCGGCGAGGGCCACGCGCCGATCGCCGGCGAGCGCCTCGAGCGCGTTCTGCGGCACCGGGTGCCTCCGGAGGGCGCGCACGGTGCGGCAGCGACTTGACCGCGCTCAATCGCGCAACCGCCCCCGCTGTGGCAATTAAATGAAGGCGCTTGCGCGCGGGCGGATTAGAATCCGCCGGCGCTTTGCGGCCCCGGCCCGGATGCAGACACTGCTCCTTGCGATCGCGCTCTACCTGTACTGGCTCGTGCTCTCGGGCATGCCGGATCCCTTTCTGCTTGCCGTCGGCGCGGGCGGTGCGCTCGGCGTCGCGGCGCTCGCCCACCGCATGGAAGTCGCCGACCGCGAGGGCCAGCCCTTTCACCTCGCGCCCGCTGCGCTGGGCTATTGGCCTTGGCTGGGCAAGGAGATTTTCAAATCGGCGCTCGAGGTGTCGCGCATCGTGCTCGATCCGCGGCTGCCCGTCAGCCCGACGCTCGTTCGCCTGCGGCCGCAGCAGAAGACCACGGTCGGGCTGGTGACGCACGCCAACTCGATTACGCTCACGCCGGGCACGCTCTCGGTCGAGGTCGAAGCGGAGCAGTTCACCGTGCACGCGTTTACGCGCGACGGCGCCGAGGCGCTCCTCGCCGGCGACATGAACCAGCGCGTCGCGCGCTTCGAAGGCAGCGCCTGATGCTCGACGCCGCGGCCATCGCCCTGCTCGTTGCGATTGGCCTTGCGCTTGCGCGCGCGATCGCCGGCCCGACCGTGTTCGACCGGCTGCTCGCGGGCAATGCGATCGGCACGCTCGCGGTGCTGATGCTCGCGGTGCTCGCCTTCTACGGCGGTCGACCCGAGTTCGTGGATCTGGCGATCGTCTACGGGCTGCTCAACGTGGTGGGCACCATCGCGGTGCTCAAGTTTTTCCGCTACGGCAACCTGGGCGATCCGGGCGAGGAGGGCGGCGGCCGATGAGCGAGCTGCGCGAGTTCGCCGCGGGCCTGCTCGTGCTCGCCGGTTGTGCGTTCTGCGTGGTCGGGGCGCTCGGGCTCGTGCGCCTGCGGGGCTTCTACCTGCGCACGCACGCAGCCAGCGTGATCGACTCGGCGGGGGCGCTGCTCGTGCTCGCGGGGCTTGCGCTGCACGCGGGGCTGGCGCTCGTCACCGCGAAGCTCGCGATCCTCGCGCTGCTCGTCTTCTTCACCTCGCCCACCGCCACGCACGCGCTGGCGAACGCGGCGCTCGCGCGGGGGCTGCATCCGCAGGCCGAGGCCGGGGAGGCCCTATCGAAGCGCTGATCGTACAGGTGCTGCTCACGATGATGGCGGTGACGGTGTTTGCCATCGCCGGGCAACGCAACCTCTATTCGGTCGTGGTGCTCGCGGGCGTCTATAGCTTCCTGCTCGCGACCGTGCTCGTTGCGCTCGACGCGCCGGATGTGGCGATGACCGAGGCGTCCGTGGGCGCGGGGGTGTCGACGGTGCTGTTGCTGGGCGCGCTCTACCTCGTGGGCGGCGAGGAGGCAAAACCGCTCGCGCGGCCTTGGCTCGCGGCTGCCCTTGCCCTGGCGATCACCGGTGCGCTCGTCTACGGCACCTTGGGCCTGCCGGCGTTCTCGGACCCGGCGGCACCGATCCACACGCACGTGGTGCCGCGCTACCTCTCCGAGGGGCCCAAGGAAACCGGCGTGCCGAACGTCGTGACCGCGGTGCTGGCGAGCTACCGCGGCTACGACACCCTCGGCGAGACCGTGGTCGTGTTCACCGCCGGCGCCGGCGTGATCGCGCTCCTGCGCCGGCCGCGGCACAAGGCCTCGTAGGAATGGCGATGAGGCGCTATCTCGTGCTGCGCGTGGTGGGGAAGCTGCTCATCCCTTTCATGCTCGCTTTCGCCCTGTACGTGCAGTTCCACGGCGACTACGGCCCGGGCGGCGGGTTCCAGGCCGGCGTGATCGCCGCCGCGGTGATCGTGTTCTACGCGCTCATCTTCGGCCTCCCCGCGGCGCAGCGCCTGGTGCCCGACACATGGGTCGAGACCATGGTCGGCGCGGGGGTGCTCGTCTACGCGGGCACGGGGGTGGTCGGGATGCTGCTCGGCGGCAACTTCCTCGACTATTTCGTGCTCGCCGCAGACCCGGTGCACGGCCAGCACCGCGGCATCTTCTGGGTCGAGCTCGGCGTGGCGATCACCGTCTCGGCGGTGATCCTCAAGATCTTCTATCTGTTCGCAAGCCGCGGCCGTGGGCTGGAGGAGCCGTGAGTTTCGCGAGCCACTACAGCTACTGGGTCACCTTCGTGCTGATGGCGAGCGGCCTCTACATCGTCATCGCGCGCGGCAATCTGGTGAAAAAACTGGTCGGACTGACCATCTTCCAGAGCTCGGTCTATCTCCTCTACATCGCCCCGGGCAAGCTGATCGGGGGCACCGCGCCGATCGTCGCGGAGGGCTTTCGCGTCTATTCGAATCCGCTGCCGCACGTGCTCATCCTGACGGCGATCGTGGTCGGGGTGGCGACGCTCGCGCTCGGCCTGGCGCTCGTCGTGCGCATCCGCGAAGCCTACGGCAGCATCGAGGAAGACGAAATCCTCGCCGCGGACGCCGGGCCGCACGAGTGAGCGCGACGCAGCTGCCGGTGCTGGTGGTGATCGCGCCGCTGCTCGCCGCGCCGGTCGCGCTGCTGTTGCGTCGCTACGCGGCCGCGGGCGCGGTCGTGACCGCCGCCTGCGTGCTGTCCTTCGCGGCGGCGCTCGCCCTCGCGGCGCGCGTCGCCACCGGCGGGGCGGTCTCCTACGCGCTCGGTTCCTGGCCGCCGCCGTGGGGCATCGAGTACCGCGTCGACGCGCTGGGCGCTTTCGTGCTCGTGCTCGTCTCGGGCGTCGCGGCGCTCGTGAGCGTCTATGCGCTCGCGGCCGTCGCGGTCGAAGTGCGCCGCGAGCAGGGCTACCTCTACCACACGATGTACGCGTTGTGCGTCGCCGGCATGCTCGGCATGGCGGCAACCGGCGATGCGTTCAACCTGTTCGTGTTCATGGAGATCGCCTCGCTCGCGAGCTACGTGCTGATCGCGCTCGGGCGCGACCGGCGCGCGCTGCTCGCTTCCTATCAGTACCTCATTCTCGGCACGATCGGAGCGACCTTCTACGTGATCGGCGTGGCCCTGCTCTACCTCATGACCGGCACGCTCAACTTGGCCGACATGGCCGGGCGGCTCGAGGAGCTGCGCGCGACGCGTCCGGTGCGGGCGGCGCTCGCCTTCATCACCGTCGGCTTGTCGCTCAAGTTCGCGCTCTTTCCGCTGCACCTGTGGCTGCCGAACGCGTACGCGCACGGGCCTTCGGCGGCGACGGCTCTGCTTGCCGCGACCGCGACCAAGGTGCAGCTCTACGTGCTCGTGCGTTTCTACTTCTCGGTGTTCGGGGCGCCGCTCGTCGTCGAAGCGCTGCCACTCGGCGGCATTTTGATCGGGCTGTCGGTGCTGGCGATCGTGAGCGGTTCGCTCGCGGCGCTCTGGCAGGCCGACCTGCGCCGACTGTTTGCGTATTCGAGCGTCGCGCAGGTGGGCTACGTCACCCTGGGCGTCGGCCTGATGTCGGTCGAAGGTCTGACGGCCGCGGTTGTGCACCTGTTCAACCACGGCGTGACCAAGGCGGCGATCTTCCTTTTGCTCGGCGCGGCAGGGCTCGGCGCGCACCGGCTCTCGCTCGAGCGGGTGCGCGGCCTCGGGCAGCGCATGCCGTGGACGGCGCTCGGCCTGACGGTCGCCGGCCTGTCGCTGGTCGGTGTGCCCGGTACCGCCGGTTTCGTGACCAAGTGGTACCTCGTCCTGGGGGCGATCGCCGAGGGCCGCTGGTGGCTTGCCGCGGTCGTGGTCGCCACCTCGCTCCTGGCGCTCGCCTACGTCTGGCGTTTCGTCGAGGCGGCGTATCTGGCCGAGCCGCCCGCGCGCGCTGCCGAGGCGCGCGAGGCGCCGCTCGTGCTGCTTGTCCCTGGCTGGCTCATGGTCGCCGCGTGCGTGTACTTCGGTCTGGACACCTCGTTCACGGTGGGCAGTTCGCGCGCCGCGGCCGAGGCGCTCGTGGGGGGCGCGCGGTGAGCCCCGAGACTCTTACCGTCGCCGCTCCGCTCATTCCCGCGCTCGGCGCGGTGGCGATCGCCGCGCTCGGCCGCGCCCCGAACCTGCGCGAGGCGGCAACGTTAGCGACCGCGGTCGCGCTCTTTGCCGCCGTCCTGGCGCTCCTTCCCGCGGTGCTTGCGGGCGAGCGGCCCGGCGTCCTTCTCGTGCAGATGCTGCCGGGGCTGGACCTCGGGCTGCGTGTGGAACCGCTCGGCATGCTCTTTGCGTGCGTCGCGGCCGGCTTGTGGGTCGTCAATTCGATCTATGCGATCGGTTACATGCGCGCAAACGGCGAGCCGCACCAGACGCGCTTTTACGTCTGTTTTGCACTTGCCCTCGCGGCGACCATGGGGATCGCCTTCGCCGCGGACCTGCTCACGCTATTTCTCTTCTACGAGCTGCTGACGCTCGTCACCTGGCCGCTTGTCGCGCACCACGGCGACGAGTCGGCGCGTTCGGGCGGCCGCACCTACCTCGCTTACCTCGTCGGCACGTCGGTCGTGCTGCTGCTGCCGGCGATCGTCGCCACCGGCTTCCTCGCCGGTTCGCTGCGCTTCGAACCGGGCGGCGTTCTCGCCGGCGCGGGTCTCTCGTCGGCCCAGACCGGACTGTTGCTTGCCCTCTACATGTTCGGCATCGGCAAGGCTGCGCTCATGCCTTTTCACCGCTGGCTGCCGGCGGCGATGGTCGCGCCCACGCCCGTCTCGGCGCTGCTCCATGCGGTGGCGGTGGTCAAGGCGGGCGTGTTCGCCGTCGTCAAGGTGATCGTCTACACCTTCGGCACGCCGCTGCTTGGCCAGGCGGCGAGCGACTGGCTGCCGGTGGTGGCCGGCGTCACGATCGTCGCCGCCTCGGTGGCGGCGCTACGCTCGGACAACCTCAAGCGCAGGCTCGCCTACTCGACGGTGAGCCAATTGGCGTACGTGGTGCTCGCCGCCGCGTTGCTCGCGCCGCGGTCGATCACGGCGGCGGCGCTGCACGTGGCCGCGCACGCGCTCGGCAAGATTACGCTCTTTTTCGCCGCCGGCGCGATATACACGGCGGCACACAAGACCGAGGTGAGCGAGCTCGACGGCATCGGCCGACGCATGCCTTGGACGATGGGCGCTTTTGCCCTCGGCGCGTTGTCGATGGTCGGGCTGCCGCCCGCGGCGGGCTTCGTGAGCAAGTGGTACCTCGCCGGCGCGGTGGTCGAGCTCGGGCACTGGAGCGCGCTTGCGGTGCTGGTCGCCGGCACGGTGCTGAGCGCCGCCTACCTCGCCCCGGTTCTCTACCGCGCGTTTTTGCGGCCGGAGCCCGCCGGCACCGCGCCGCACGGCGAGGCGCCCGTGAGCATGGTGGCGGCGCTCACGATCACGGCGATGCTGACGATCGCGTTCTTTTTCGCGCCGCAGGCGGCCCTCGAGCTCGCACGCGCGGTCGGGCAGGGCTGACATGCAGGACGCCTGGCTCGCCCGCCCCTCGACGGTCCGGCTGCTCTGGCGCGCCTTTCTCGCCGTGCTCGCCCTCGTGCTGGTGGCGGGCTTTGCGGTCGAAGGCGAGCCCCACTTCGAGATCGAGCGTTTGCCGGCCTTCGGCGCCGCTTACGGTTTCCTCGCTTGCGCCGCGCTGATCTTGCTCGCCAAGGCGCTCGGCGTCTTCCTCAAGCGGCCCGACGACTACTACCGCGACGACGATGACCGGGATCGTTGAGGCCGCGCATCCGGGGCTGCTGCTCGTTGCCGCAGGGGGTGCGCTCGTGCTTGCGCGCGGGGCCGCGCGCACGGCGATCGCCCTCGGCGTGCCTCTCGTCGCGCTCGCCCTCGTGCTCGCCGCGCCCGAGGGCGTGCTCTGGCGCGTGCACTACCTGGGGCTGGAGCTCGCGCCCTGGCGCATGGATGCGCTTTCGCGCCTCTTTGGCGTTGTCTTTGCGCTCGCCCTTGCTGGCGGCGCGCTATTTGCGCTCACGCAGCGTAACCGTCTGGAGCTTCCCGCGGCCTTCGTCTACGGGGGCTCGGCGATTGGGGCGACGCTCGCAGGCGACCTCGTCACGCTCTTTGTCTTCTGGGAGTTGATGGCGATCGGCTCGACCCTGGTCATCTGGAGCGCGGGCACGCCGGCCGCCTGGCGCGCCAGCCGCCGCTACCTTGCGGTGCATCTGGCCGGGGGTGCGCTGTTTCTTGCGGGCGTCGCAGGCCACGTCGCTACGACCGGTTCGGCGGAATTCGCGGCGCTCGCGCCGGGCGGCGCCGCCTACTTCCTGATCCTTGCCGGCATCCTCGTCAACGCCGGCGCGCCGCCGCTTTCGGCCTGGCTGCCCGATGCCTATCCCGAGGCGTCGTGGAGCGGGACGGTGTTCCTGTCGGCCTTTACCACCAAGACGGCGGTCTACGCGCTACTTCGCGGCTACGCGGGCGAGGAGCTCCTCGTCTACGTCGGCCTGTACATGGTCTTTTACGGCATCGTCTACGCGCTGCTCGAGAACGACATGCGGCGCATCCTCGCCTATAGCATCGTGAATCAGGTTGGCTTCATGATCACCGGCGTGGGGCTCGGGACGCCGATGGCGCTCAACGGGGCGGCCGCGCACGCGTTCACCCACATCCTCTACAAGGCGCTCCTGCTCATGTCGGCCGGGGCGGTGCTGCGCGAGACCGGCCGTCGCAAGTGCACCGAACTGGGGGGCCTTTTCCGCACCATGCCGCTCACGACGCTCTGCGGCTCGATCGGCGCGCTCGCGATCAGCTCGTTTCCGCTCACCTCCGGTTTTGTCTCGAAGTCGATGATCTCGCAGGCGGCCGCCGAGAGCCACCTGCTCGGCGTGTGGCTTGCGCTCGCCGCCGCCTCGGCGGGGGTGTTCCTGCACGCGGGCATCAAGTTTCCTTGGTTCGTTTTCTTCCAGAAGGATTCGGGCCTGCGCCCGCCCGAGCCCCCGCGCTCGATGCGCTTTGCGATGGTGCTGTTCGCGGCGCTCTGCGTCGGCCTCGGAGTGGTCTACGCCCCTCTCTATGCGCTGCTTCCCTTCCCGGTCGCCTACGAGCCCTACACCGCGCACCATGTCGTGGGGCAGTTGCAGCTGCTTCTTTACTCGGGTCTCGCTTTCTTTGTGATGCTGCCCATGCTGCGGCGCACGGTGACGATCACGCTGGACTTCGACTGGATCTGGCGCCGTTGCCTGCCGCGCCTTGGACAAGGCGCCGAGGGGCTCGCCGCGGTAGCGTACGACCGGCTGGCCGGGTCCGTGCGCGCGGGCTATGGCGTGCTGCGCCGCAGTGTGGAGAATTCGCACGCGGCCGGAGGCCTACTCGAGCGCACCTGGACCACCGGCGGTATTGCGCTCTGGGTCGCGGCCATGCTCGCCGCCTACCTCTTTGCGTCTTACTAGCAGGGTGAAGCCCCTTCGCATCGCGGGAACGCCCGACGGGCGAAATCCGCTGCCAGCGCGCCTTGTCGTCTGCCGTGGCTCTGCTCCCTGCTCTGTAAGCACGGACGTTCGCGCCGTATGATTGTGCCGTCGTTTCGCTCGGGGGGTGCCATGCAGAAAATCGTTCTCGTCGTAGCGCTAGCCCTCGTCGCCGTCTCGGCGTTCGCCGACGGCTCCATGAAACCCGGGCTGTGGGAGATGCGCGTCGTCAAGCAGATCATAGACGGCCAGGACATGGCTGCGCAGATGGCTGCGGCCGCGGCGCAGATGCAGCAGATGAGGGCCAACATGTCTCCCGCCCAGCGCAAGCAGATGGAGCAGATGATGGGCGGCAACCAGCCCATGCCTGGCCCCGGCAACGTCCAGCGCATCTGCGTCAGCCCCGCGATGGCAAAGGAGGTCAAGCCGGTGATGCCGGAGGATGCGCGCTGCGCGCCGTCGAATGTGACACGCAGCGGCAACAAGGTGAGCTTCGAGCTCAAGTGCCCGAACATGACGGGCAAGGGCGAGAGCATCGTCAGCGGCAACGCCGTCACCACCCGCCTAGACGCGGTGATGACGGAAAGCGGCAAGCGCCACACGATGCAGTCGGAATGGCAGATGCGTTACCTCGGCTCGGACTGCCAGGGCGTCAAGCCTGCCGACGAGATGGCTAGGGAAATGCAGCGGGGATACAAAAAGTAGGTCCGGGGGTCGCTGCCCCCGTGCGCGCGGCGAAAAGCGAAGCGATGGCGGCTGCGCGAGCGTCTCTGAAAGCAAGCCTCCGGGCTGACGGCGCTCGCCTTGGCGCAAGACGAAGCATCGGCCGGTAGCGCCGCTCGTCGATCGGCCGGCGCCGTCACGACCCGCCAGGCGCGATCGGCCGAGCGTTTCGACGATGCAGCGGGCGATGCGGCGCAGCGTGCGCGAACACCCCGACGCCGATGCGGTGGAGGGGCACGCCTTCCGCCCTGTATTTGTCGCCGTAGGACTGTTTGGGGTTTGGCCGCCGGAGGGATGCGTCGCCTTGTGGCTCGCCCCGGGGGCACGTAGAATGAGACCGGTTTTCGTGCCCGCAGGGCGCTCGCTTCGCGGGCTGCACTGGATGAAAGGAGGAGATCGATGAGCACTGAGACGAAGGTCGGATCGCGCCGCCGCTTTCTCACCGGCGCTGCCGCAGCCGCCGCGGGTGCCACTGCGCTCGGCTTCCCGGCGATCGTAAAGGCGCAGGGGCCGGTCACGATGCGCTGGCAGAGCACCTGGCCGGCAAAGGACATCTTCCATGAATACGCGCTCGACTTCGCAAAGAAGGTGAACGACATGACGGGCGGCGACCTCCGCATCGAGGTGCTGCCGGCAGGAGCGGTGGTGCCAGCCTTCGGGCTGCTCGACGCCGTCTCCAAGGGGACACTCGACGGCGGCCACGGCGTGCTCGTCTACCATTACGGCAAGCAGAACGCGCTCGCGCTCTGGGGTTCGGGGCCGGCCTTCGGCATGGAAGCGAACCAGTTGCTCGCCTGGCACAAATACGGAGGCGGCAAGCAGCTACTCGAAAAATTGTACGCGTCGATCGGCGCGAACGTCGTCTCGTTCCCTTACGGGCCGATGCCCACGCAGCCCCTGGGCTGGTTCAAGAAGCCGGTCACCAAACCGGAGGACTTCAAGGGCCTCAAGTACCGCACCGTCGGCATCTCGATCGACGTGTTCACGGGGCTCGGCGCGGCGGTGAACGCACTGCCCGGCGGCGAGATCGTGCCGGCGATGGACCGCGGACTGCTCGACGCCGCCGAGTTCAACAACGCCACCTCGGACCGCATCCTCGGTTTCCCGGACGTCGCCAAGGTGTACATGCTGCAGAGCTACCATCAGAACGCCGAGCAGTTCGAGATCCTGTTCAACAAGACCAAGTTCGACGCGCTCCCGCCGCGCATGAAGACGATCATCGAGTACGCGGTCGAGGCGGCCTCCGCGGACATGTCCTGGAAAGCGGTCGACCGTTACTCGAAGGACTACCTCGAGCTGCAGACCAAGGACAAGGTGCGCATGTACAAGACGCCGGGCTCGGTGCTGCGGGCGCAGCTCGCGGCCTACGATGCGGCGGCGGCGAAGCGCCAGGACAACGCGATGTGGGTCGAAATCGAAAAATCGCAGCGCGAGTTCGCGAGCCGCGCCGTGCGCTGGTACCTCGACACGCAGGTCGACCCGCGCATGGCGTACGAACATTATTTCGGCGGGCGTCCCGCCAAGCCCGCGGCGAAGAAGGCCTGAGGGCGCGCGTTTCGCGCGCGGCACCATCCGGCGCGGCCGGATGGTGCTTTTTTTCGCGCTGACGTTTTTCGCGCATGCAGCGTTTCCTGATCGCGGTCGACCGGCTGAGCACAGCCGTCGGGCACGCCTTTTCCTTGCTCTCGATCGCCCTTGCGCTGCACGTCACCTGGGAGGTGTTCCGGCGCTACGTCCTCGAAAGCCCGCGCGCCTGGGCTTTCGATGCGATGATCATGATGTACGGCACGCTGTTCATGATGGCGGGCGCGTACGCGCTGGCGCGCAACGCGCACGTGCGCGGAGACATCCTCTACGGCTTCTTCCGGCCGCGCACGCAGGCGACGATCGACTTGGTGCTCTACCTCCTGTTCTTTCTCCCCGGGGTGTTCGCCCTCACCTGGGCCGGCTACTTCTACGCGGCCGACTCGTGGCGCATCAACGAGCACTCGACGATCACCTCCGAAGGCCCGCCCATCTATCCGTTCAAGACCGTGATCCCGCTCGCCGGGGCGCTCCTGCTGCTGCAAGGCCTCGTCGAGATCGTCCGCTGCGTCCTCTGCCTGCGCCGGGGCAGCTGGCCGCCGCGTGTGGGCGACATCGAGGAGGTCGACGTCGAGGAGATGAAAAAGAGCGTGCACGCGGAAGACAGGCGCGAGGATGCGCCCGCGCCGCGCCTCGGAGCGGGGGACCTGCCGCGGTGAGGCTGCGGCGCGAGCTCTGGTTCGGCTTAACGCTCATGGCGGCGATCGTCGCCGCCGTGCTCGTGTTCACCCCCTGGGGACGGCTGCTCGACGGTCACCTCGCGCGCGAGGATCTCGGCGTGCTGGGGCTGCTCATGCTCGCGCTCATCGTGGTCGCGATCATGCTCGGCTTCCCGACGGCGTTCACGCTCATGGGCATGGGCGTGTTTTTCGCCTGGCTCGCCTACCGCAGCGTCGACCCGGACAAGGCCGTGCAGCAGGTGCTCGACCTGACCGTCCAGCGCACCTACGGGATCATGTCGAACGACGTGCTGATTGCGATCCCGCTTTTTCTGTTCATGGGGTACCTGGTCGAGCGCGCGCAGCTCGTCGACCGCCTGTTCCGCAGCATGCACCTTGCGACCTCGCGCCTGCCGGGATCGCTCGCGGTGGCGACGATCATCACGTGCGCGGTGTTCGCGACGGCAACCGGCATCGTCGGGGCGGTGGTCACGCTGATGGGGTTGCTCGCGTTTCCCGCCATGCTCCAGGCGGGCTACAACGTCAAAGTGGCCGCCGGCGCGGTGACCGCCGGCGGCTGCCTGGGCATTCTCATCCCGCCCTCGGTGCTCCTTATCGTCTATGGCGCAACCGCCGGTGTCTCGGTGGTGCAGCTCTACGCGGGCGCGTTCTTCCCCGGGCTCATGCTCGCCGGTCTCTACCTCGGCTACATCGTCGTGCTCGCGAAGCTGCGGCCCGACCTGATGCCGCCCTTGCCCGAGTCCGAGCATCGCGTGCCGCTGCCCGCGCACGCGCAGGCGCTCGCCGCGCGCGGCGCACACGCCGTCGTGGGCCTGGTGCGCGCGCTCGCCGCAAAGGCCCCTGCGCCCGCGGCGAAGAGGACGCTCGTGGCCCAGCTCGCCGTGGCCCTCATTCCGCTGGTTGCGAGCGCCGCGGTGCTCGCGCTCGTCTACCGCGCCGCGACGGCACCGCAAGCGGAAGCGGCGCTCGTCGCGCCGCTCGGCTTGGGCGGGCTCGTCGGCACGGCGGGCGAGGAAAGCGAGCCGAGCGAGACCGAAGACGAGCCCGAACCGGTTGCGGAGGGTCCGCCGGAGGAGCTCGGCGCCCAAGACGGGGCGGCGGAGGAAACGGCTAAACCACAGCCGCTCGCCGCGGACGAGGCCGCGCAGCGCGACTCCGCTGCCTCGGCGCGCGAACAGGGCGAGGCGCCGCGCAGCGCCCCCGAGCGGCGGGACGCGCCGGCGTGGTTCTGGGCGATGCTCGCCGGGACGGTCGTCTTTCTCTGCGGCCTTTACGCCCTCTGGACCTGGGAGCGGCACGAGGTGTTCAAGCTGCTCCTGACCTCTTTCTTTCCGCTTTCGCTCCTTGTCCTGGCGGTGCTCGGCTCGATCGTCTTTGGCTTGGCCACCCCCGCCGAGGCGGCCGCGGTCGGGGCTTTTGGCGGCTTCCTACTCACCGCCGTCTACCGCGCGGTCGCGCACTGGCGCGAAGCACCGTCTGGGCAGCGGCGGCTGGTGCCGGTGGCGGCGACGACGCTGCGCGACTTCGGAACGATCCTGAAGGATTCCTCGTTCCTGACGGCCCGCACGAGCGCCATGGTGTGCTGGCTGTTCGTCGGCTCGGGAATCTTCTCGGCTGCGTTCGCGCTCCTTGGCGGGCAGGAACTGGTCGAGCGCTGGGTGCTGTCGCTCGACCTCTCGCCGGTGCAGTTTCTGATCCTTGCGCAGGTGATCATTTTCCTTCTCGGCTGGCCGCTCGAGTGGACCGAGATCATCATCATCTTCATGCCGATCTTCATTCCGCTCCTGCCGCACTTCGGTATCGATCCGCTCTTTTTCGGCATCCTCGTCGCGCTCAACCTGCAGACCGCGTTCCTGTCGCCGCCGGTGGCGATGGCGGCGTTCTACCTGAAGGGCGTGGCGCCGCCGCACGTGCGGCTGGGCGATATCTTTGCCGGCATGATGCCGTTCATGGGTCTGCAAGTGATCTCGATGGTCGTGCTCTACGCGTGGCCGCAGCTCGGCCTTTGGCTGCCCAGTGTGCTCTATGGCCGCTGAGGCGGACGCGGCTCCGGCGTGGGCGCTTTCGGCCGCGGAGGCGGCGCGGCGGCTGCGCGCGGGCCGGTTGAGCGCGCTCGAGCTGGTGGAGGGCTGCCTCGAGCGCATCCGGGAGGTCGAGCCGCAGGTTCAAGCCTGGCACTTCCTCGACGAAGAGCATGCGCGCTCGCAGGCGCGCGCAGCCGACGCGCACCGCCTCTCAGGCGCACCGTTCGGTGCGCTCACCGGCATCCCGGTCGGTGTCAAGGACAACATCGACACGGGCGACATGCCCACCGAGTGCGGCACGGCGGTGTACGCCGGACGCACACCCCGGCGCGACGCGGCCGTGGTCGCGCGCCTGCGCGCGGCCGGCGCCGTGATCCTCGGCAAGACCGTCACCACCGAATACGCCTACCTGCACCCGGGCAAGACGCGCAACCCGCACGACCCGGAGTGCACGCCGGGCGGGTCCTCCTCCGGCTCGGCGGCGGCGGTCGCGGCGCACATGGTGCCGGTTGCCATCGGCACCCAGACGAACGGTTCGGTGATCCGGCCGGCGGCTTTCTGCGGCGTCTACGGTTTCAAGCCGACGCACGGGCTCGTGCCGCGCACGGGGATCTTGCCCCTTTCCCGTACGCTCGACCACGTCGGCGTGTTCGCGCGCACGCTCGAGGACCTGGCGCTCGTCGCCGAGGAGATCGTCGGCTACGACGAAGGCGATCCCGATGCGGTGCCGCGCGCGCGCGTGCCTTTTCGCGCGCTGCTCGAGGAGGATCCGCCCCTAGCGCCGATGTTCGCGCTCGTCAAAACACCGTACTGGGAGCGGACGGAGGCCGATACGCGCGCGGCGTTCGCCGAGCTCGCGGCCGAGCTGGGCGCGCAGTGCGAGGAGGTCGAGCTGTTTCCCTCGGCGCGCGAGGCGTGGGATTGGCACCGCACGATCATGGAGGCGGAGATGGCCGCGAACCTGGAGCGCGACTGGCGCGCCGCGGGCGAGCGGTTCTCGGCGGTGCTGCGCGCGGCCCTCGAGCGCGGGCGCACGGTACGGGCGGTCGACTACCTGCGCGCGCGCGCGGCCATCGGTCCGCTCGTCGCGAGCTTCGACGAGCTCTTCATGCAGCGCTACGACGCGATCCTCACGCCGGCGGCGCCGGGCCCGGCCCCGCGCGGGCTGGAGGCGACGGGCGATCCCTCGTTTTGCACCCTTTGGACGCTCGCCGGGCTTCCCGCCGTGACGCTCCCGCTTGCGCGCGCGGCCAATGGTCTGCCGATCGGCGTGCAGCTCGTCGGACGGCGCGGCTTCGACGCGCGGCTGCTGCGCACCGCGCGCTGGCTGGTCGCGAAACTGTCCTAGCCGCAAGAATCTACGGCGCGCTGCCGAGCGCCCGCAGGAGCCGAAGCTCGTCGCGGAGGCGTTCGATCTCGCTGCGGTCGGCAAACGCGAGCACCCAGTGCGTGAGGCGCCCGTCGACGTCGTGCACCATGCCGACCGACAACTCGACCGGAAGCTGCGATCCGTCGGCCCGCCTTGCGCGGAGCTGCACCCGGGTCGGCGCCGCCTCGAAAAGCGTGCTCGAGCGCTCGTCCTGGGCGAAGAGCAGCGTAATGGGCGGCTTGCCGAGCACGTCCTCGGCGCGGTAGCCGAAGAAGCGCTCGAAGGCTGCGTTGACGTAGCTGAAGGGGTGAGCGGTCGCGCGCGCATCGACGAGCGCCACGGGAAAACCGCAGGCATCCAGCGCAGCGCGGCTGACCGCGCTTTCGGCAAGCAGCCGGTAGAGCGCCGGCGCAGGTGCCGGCGCCCGATGGGACGGGTTGTCAGAAAGTGTCATGATGCTTTCTTGCCACGAAGCCGCCGCAGCCGCAAGGGCCAACGGCTTCGTGGCGCAGGCCGTGGTCCCGCTCGGTGCGAGGTTTCTTTCGCGTCGCCGAAGCGGGCGCCTAAGCGCGAGGTTGGCGCGGTGCCAAAGGCGCGGGAGTCGGCCGATAAGCCGGGTTCTGTGGGGCGAGCGGGAATGCTTGCTCGCCCCGGCAGCCATCCCTCTAGCCCCGCGGTCGCCCGCAGGGTCACGGGCGGGGAACCGCCCTTTAGCCACCTACCCGCGGACTCGGCCGAGCAGGCCTCGAACGCCCGCCTACTTGGTGTTGCTCCGGATGGAGGTTGCCGCGTTTCACCCCCGCTGGCAGAGCGCCTGCGGGACTCGTCTCTGTGGCCCTGTTCGTCGTGTCGCCACGCCGGGGTGTTACCCCGCACCCTGCTCTGTGGAGCCCGGACTTTCCTCTCCGCGCCCGGAGGCGCGCAGCGGCCGCCTGGCCGGCTCCCGCGCAAGGCCGATTCTACGCGCTGCGGCAGGGGCGGCGCACCAGCGCCTCGGTCGTCCTCAGGCGCCGGGGGCGATCTCGCCGGCCTCGGCAAGACGCCACGGGATCGTTTCGCCCGCGCGGAAGGGAACGAGCACCTCGCCGTCGGCGAAGGGCAGCGTCTTGGGCACGGTCCAGGACTCGCGCACCAGCGTCACTGTGCCTGCGGCCGGAGGCAGGCGGTAGAACTGCGCACCGAAGCGGCTCGCGAATCCCTCCAGGCGGTCGAGCGCCCCCGCCTCCTCGAACGCGACCGCGTAGAGTTCGAGCGCCGCGTGCGCGGTGTAGACGCCGGCGCAGCCGCAGGCCGCTTCCTTGGCGCTGCGCGGGTGCGGTGCGCTGTCGGTGCCGAGGAAGAACTTGGGGTTGCCCGAGGTCGCCGCCGCGACGAGCGCCTCGCGGTGCGCTTCGCGCTTGGGCAGGGGCAGGCAGTAGTGGTGCGGCCTCAAGCCGCTCAGGAAAAGGGCGTTGCGGTTCATGAGCAAGTGGTGTGCGGTGATGGTCGCGGCCACCTTCGGCCCGGTCGCCTCGACGAACTGCACCGCTTCGCGCGTGGTGACGTGTTCGAGCACGACGCGCAGCTCGCGCAAGCGCTCGACCAGAGGACTGAGCACTTCCTCGACGAACACTTTCTCCCGGTCAAAGACGTCCACCTCCGGGTCGCACACCTCGCCGTGCACGAGGAGCGGCAGGTCCACCTCCTCCATGCGCTCGAGCACGTGCAAGCAGCGCGAAAGGCGGCGTACGCCGGCCTCCGAGTGCGTCGTCGCCCCAGCGGGGTAGAGCTTCACCCCGTGGATGCGGCCGGAGAGCTTGGCGCGCGAGATCTCTTCGGGCGTCGTGTCCTCGGTGAGATAGAGGGTCATGAGCGGCTCGAAGTCCGAGCCGGCCGGTCGGGCCGCGAGGATGCGTTCGCGGTAGGCGAGCGCCTCGGCGGTGGTGCGCACCGGCGGCACGAGGTTCGGCATGACGATCGCGCGCGCAAAGCGCCGCGCCGTGTGTGCGAGCACCGCCGCCATCGCCGCGCCGTCGCGCAAGTGCACGTGCCAGTCATCGGGACGGGGAAGGATCAGCGTCTGCATGCGGCTTCAGCCCGTTCTGCGATCGCGAGGCGGTAGAGGACGCTCTTCGGTGCACCGGTGATGCGCGCCGCGATGCGCGCCGCCTCGGCAGGCGGCAGCAAGGGCCGCAGGAGCGCCAGCACGCGCGTGCCTTCGGCGAGCGCCTCGCTCGCTGGCGTGCGCGCAAGCGGCGCGAGCACCAGCACGAACTCGCCCCGCCGGCGCTCGGCTTTGGCGGCGAGCCAGGCGGGCGCTTCGCCGAGCGGCAGCCGCACGACCTCCTCGAACTTTTTGGTGAGCTCGCGCGCGATCACGGCCTCGCGCCGAGGTCCGAAGCGCTCGGCGAGTTGCGCGACCGTGCGCGCAACACGGTGCGGCGCTTCGTAGAGCACGCAGGGCCACGGCGCAGCGAGCGTCTCGATCGCCGCCGCGCGCGCCTGCCCTGCGGGGGGCAGGAAGCCGGCGAAGAAGAAGCTGCGCGCGGGGAAACCCGCTGCGGAGAGCGCAGCCACCGCCGCGTTCGGACCCGGCACGGGTACGACGCGCACGCCCGCGCGGTGGGCCTCGGCGACGACGAACGCCCCGGGGTCGGAAACTCCCGGCGTGCCCGCATCCGAGACGAGCGCGACGTCGCCGCCTGCGGCGAGCGCGGCGAGCACGCGCCCCGCCGCCTCGCGCTCGTTGTGCGCGTGCAGGGCGAGCGTGCGCGCGGCGATGCCGTGGCGGGCAAGCAAAGTGCGTGACACGCGGGTGTCTTCGCAAGCGACGAGCACCGCCGCGCGCAGCACCGCGAGCGCGCGCGGACTCGCATCGGCGAGGTTGCCGATCGGTGTGGCGACGACGTGTAGCGTGCCGGACACGGTCAACGAGGGCGCGGGCGACTCGTTTAGGGTGCCATGAATCGGCCCGGCAGGCGAGCCGAGGATCTCGCGGCGGAACACCTGGCGCAGGCGGGACTGCGGCTGCTTGCCCGCAACTGGCGCACGCGCCACGGTGAACTGGATCTCGTTGCGCGCGAGGGTCAGACCGTGGTTTTCGCCGAGGTGCGGTTGCGCCGCGCGAGCGGGCGCTTCGGCGGTGCCATCGAAAGCGTCGGTCGGACCAAGCGTGCGCGCCTGATCGCGGCCGCGCAGGCGTATCTCGCCGCGCACGGCGAGGCGCCGTGCCGCTTCGACCTCGTCTTGCTCGATGCGCTCGATGCGGCGCGCGTGCAGTGGATCCGCGATGCCTTCCGGCCTTAGCCGCGCGTGCGCCTGCGCCGCGCTCGCCCTCGCTCTGCCGGCGGCGGCGGGCGAGCTGCGCCTCGTCGTTCAGCAGCTGCCGCTCGCGGGTTTCCATTACGGCGAGGCGCCGCTCCTGTGGTCTGAGCTTCGCGTCGGCGACCGCCTTGCGCTCGTGCGCGACCCGGAAAACGTCCATGATCGCAACGCGATCCGCATCGAACGCGCGGGGAGGCTGCTCGGCTGGGTCCCGCGGCGCGACAATGCGGCGCTTGCGCAGGCGCTCGACCGCGGGCTGCCGCTGCGCGCGCGCATCAGCCGCCTAGCCCCGCACCCCAACCCGCGCCGGCGCATCGAAGTCGAGATCTACTTCGATTAGAATGGGCCGCCGTGGAAGCCGTGCAGCCGCCGGTCGCGCTCGCCGAGCGCGCGGCCGCCCAGTTCGCCGAGAGCGCGGCGCTCAAAAGCGTCTGCGCCGAACAGCTCGCGGCGCCGATCGCCGCGGCCGCGCAACGCCTCGCGCAGGCGCTCGCCGCGGGGGGCAAGGTTCTCGCCTGCGGCAACGGCGGGTCGGCCGCCGACGCGCAGCACTTCGCCGCGGAGCTGGTCGGGCGCTTCGAGGGCGAACGCCGGCCGCTTGCCGCGCTTTCGCTTGCGACCGACACCTCCGCGCTGACCGCGATCGCCAACGACTACGGCTACGAGCAGGTGTTCGCACGGCAGGTCGAGGCGCTCGGCCGGCCGGGCGACGTGCTCGTGGCCATCAGCACGAGCGGCCGGTCGCCGAGCGTGGTGGCGGCGGTGCGCGCGGCGCAGCGGCGCGGCCTGGCGGTCGTCGCGCTCACCGGCCGCGGCGGCGGGGAACTTGCGCGCGCGCTCGCCGCCGGGGACGTGCTGCTGTGCGTTCCGCACGAGGGCACCGCACGCATCCAGGAAGTGCATATCCTCATGCTGCACTGTCTGTGCGAGCTCGTCGAGCAGCAGCTCGGGGCGGGTGCCCCATGAGGCGGGCGCGGGCGGGCGTTGCGCTTGTCGTCGCGAGCGTTTTTGCGCTCGCCGGCTGCTTCGAGCTGGCCGCCATCGGCGTCGGCGCGGCGATCGTCTCGGCCGAAGACCGGCGCACGACGGGCACCCAGATCGAGGACGAGGGTATCGAGCTGCGCGCGGCGAACCGCATTTCCGAACGCTTCCGCGACAAGGTCCACGTCAACGTCACCGCCTACAACCGCAACGTGCTCCTGACCGGGGAGGCGCCGGATGCGCAGACGCGCGAGGCGATCGAGCGCATCGTGCGCGGCCTGCCGAACGTGCGCGCGGTGACCAACGACATCCAGATCGCGGGCGTGTCTTCGCTCTCTGCGCGCGCAAGTGACGCGGCGCTCACCGGCAAGGTGAAGGCGCGCTTTCTCGAAGCCGGCAAGTTCAGCCCGGTGCACGTCAAGGTGGTCACCGAGGCGAGCGTCGTCTACCTTCTGGGCATCGTCACCGAGAAGGAGGCGGCCGACGCGGTCGAGATCGCGCGCACGACCCGCGGGGTGCGCAAGGTGGTGAAGGTGTTCGAATACTGCGCGCCGACCGACGAGATCTGTCGGCCGCGGGCGGCGGCGCCGGCCGCGGAGAGCGCCCGGCCGTAAGCGCGCCGGTGCCCTTCGCGCGGCCTGCGTTCGAACGCAAGATCCGGCCGCCGCAGGGGCTGGCCGGTTGGCTCGAGGAGCTGCCGCGGCCGCTCGTCTTCACGAACGGCGTTTTCGACCTGCTGCACCGCGGTCACGTCACGTACCTCGCGCAGGCGCGGGCGCTGGGAGCCGCGCTTCTGGTCGCGCTCAACGATGACGCCTCGGCCCGGCGCCTCGCCAAGGGTCCGGATCGGCCGGTCGTCCCCCTCGAGGATCGGCTCGCGGTCGTCGCCGCGCTCGAGGCGGTGGATGCGGCGACCTGGTTTGCCGAGGACACGCCCCTTGCGCTCATCCGAGCGGTGCGTCCGGAGGTGCTCGCCAAAGGCGGCGACTGGCCGGTCGATGCGATCGTGGGCGCAGCCGAGGTGCGCGCAGCGGGCGGGCGCGTGGTCTCGATCCCCTTCGAGCACGTGCGCTCGACGAGCGCGCTCATCGAGCGCATCCGCAGAAGGCTCGGCTGAGCGCCGAAGGGCGCCGCCGGCGCAGGCCTCCCGCACGCCCTGGGGCGGCCGGAAGGCGGCGAGCGCCTATACTGTGCCGCATGCGGCTGCGCCAGATCCGTCTCGACTACGTGCCGGGCGAGGATCGTCTGCTGCTGCAGCTCGCCACCGTAGAGGCCGCCGAGATCCGGCTCTGGCTCACGCGCCGCGTCGTCAAGCTGCTTTGGCCCGCGCTCGTGGCGCTCGCTGAGGAGGCGAGCCCGCGCATCCGCATGCAGGCGAATCCGGAAGCGCGCCGGGCGCTGCTCAGCCTCGAGCACGAGCAGGCGGTTGCGCGCGCGGACTTCTCGCGCGGCCTCGCCGAAGACGCGCGCACGCTGCCACTCGGCCCGACGCCCGCGCTCGCGGTGCGGCTGCAGGCGGGCAGGGACCACGCCGGGCGTCTTGCACTCGTTCTCGAGCCGGAGGCCGGTCCGGCGGTGACGCTCACGCTCGATGCCGTGCTGGTGCACGCGTTGTGCCGGCTGCTCCAGTCCGCCGTGAAGAAGAGCGACTGGGACATGGAGCTCAGGCTGCCGGGTGCGGGCTCCCAGGCGGCGCGACGCGCCTTGCGCACGATCAACTGAGTCCGGAGGCAGCGGCGAAGCGCCGCCCCGCCTCTGGGTATAATGCGCCGCCGTTCGCCACCGGCCTCTAGACCCGATTCCGCCCATTTCGCAGTTCGCTACACTCGGCCTGATCCCTCCGCTCCTCAAGGCGGTCGAGGAGATCGGGTACCGGGAACCGACCCCGATCCAGCGCCAGGCGATCCCGCTCGTGCTCGCGGGCCGGGACCTCCTTGCGGGCGCTCAGACCGGCACCGGCAAAACGGCGGCCTTCGCGCTGCCGGTACTTCAGCGCCTTGCGCCCCAGGCGAACACCTCCGTCTCGCCGGCGCGCCATCCGGTGCGGGCGCTCGTGCTCACGCCCACGCGCGAACTCGCCGTGCAGGTGTACGAAAGCTTTCGTGACTACGGGCGGCACCTTGCGCTGCGCGCGGCCGTCGTCTACGGCGGCGTGGACATGGACGCGCAGGTCGCCGAGCTGCGCCGCGGTGTCGAAGTCCTCGTCGCCACCCCAGGACGGCTCCTCGACCACATGCAGCAGCGCACGGTCATGCTGCAGCAGGTGTCGATCCTCGTCCTCGACGAAGCCGACCGGATGCTCGACATGGGTTTCCTGCCCGACCTGAAGCGCATCCTGTCGCTGCTTCCGCCGCGCCGGCAGAACCTGCTCTTTTCGGCCACGTTCCCCGACGAGATCCGCGTCCTCGCCCGACAGCTGCTGCACGACGCGGCGGAAGTACAGGTCGCGCCGCGCCACGCGACCGCCGAAGGGGTGCATCACGTGGTGCATCCGGTCGCGCGCCAGAAAAAGCGCGAGCTGCTCTGTCACCTCGTGCGTATTCGCGACCTGCGCCAGGTGCTCGTCTTCTGCGGCACGCGCATCGGGGCGAACCGGCTCGCGCACCAGCTGCGGCGCGACCATCTGCGCGCCGAGGCGATCCACGGCGACAAGACGCAGGCCGAGCGCGAGGCGGCGCTTGCCGCCTTCAAGTCCGGACGCGTGCAGGTGCTCGTCGCCACCGACGTCGCCTCGCGCGGATTGGACATCGAGGGGCTGCCCCAGGTCGTCAACTTCGACATTCCGCGCTCGCCCGAGGACTACGTGCATCGCGTCGGACGGACCGGTCGGGCCGGTATGCAGGGCGAGGCGATTTCGCTCGTCTCGCCCGACGAGGCCGACGCGCTCGCTGCCATCGAAAAGCACATCCGCAGACGCATCGAGCGCGTGATTGCGCCCGGCTTCGAGCCGGACGGGCCTGCACTGGCCGCGCTCGTCGGCCGCGAAGATGGGCGCCACACGCGGCCTGCGCCCGCGGGACCGGCGGCAAAACCGGCCACGGCGCCGCAGCCCGCCGCGCGAGAAGGAAGGCCGGCAACCCCCCCGCCGGTGGCCGAGAAAAGGCTCGGCGCCGCGTCTACGCCGGCGTCGCGGCCGCCGCGGGCGGGCTCGGGTGCGCGCCGGCGCGAGCGGCCGCTCGCCGCCCTTCTGGGCGGCCTCAAGCGCGCGGCGACCTGAGGTTGCGACCGCCACGTGGCGCCGGCGCGAGCGGCGAGCCACCGGCCGCTACGGCGCGACGGCCTCAACCCCGAGCCGCGTAGCGGCGCGAGGCCACCGCCTCGACGCCTGAAATGGTCGGCCGCGGCGCAGCGCCCGCCCCGGCGCGCGCGGCGCCTGCGCCGATACGCTCGGCCTCCCAGTGCACGAGTTCCATGCGTCCACTTGCCTGTTCGACGACCGCCGTGCAGCTCTCGACCCAGTCGCCGCAGTTGAGGTAAGCGACGCCTTCGGCCTCGCGCGCGGCGGCGGTGTGGATGTGGCCGCAGATGACGCCGTCGACACCCCGCTCGCGCGCGTAGCGCACCACTGCCTCCTCGAACTCGCGGATGAACGCCGCCGCCGAACCCAGTCTGCCCTTGGCGTACGCGGCAAGCGACCAATGGCCCGGCCGGCGCAGCCGGCGCCGCAGCGCGCCTACCGAGCGGCTTGCCCACACGAGCGCGTCGTAAGCGCGGCTGCCCAGCGCCGCGACCAGCCGGTGGCAGCGCGTGACGCCGTCGAACTCGTCGCCGTGCAACACGAGCCAGCGCCGTCCGTCCGCGCCGGTGTGCACGCAGTCGCGTTCGATGCGCAGGCTGCCGATGCGCTGGCCGGCGTGCGTGCGCAGCGCCTCGTCGTGGTTGCCGGGCACGAACACGATCTCCACCCCGCGGCGGGCCCGCTCGAGCAGCCGCGCGAGCACCAGCGTCTGCGCGGCGCTCCAGCGCAGACCGCGCCGGCGCATCGCCCAGAGGTCCACGATGTCACCGACGAGGTAGATCCGTTGCGCCTCGTGCGCGTCGAGGAACTCGGCGAGCCGCTCGGCGTGGCAGGCCGGGGTGCCGAGATGGACGTCGGAGAGGAAGATCGAACGCAGTGTGCGCATGTGACACCTGAACTTTCGCCGCCAGGTACTTGCCCGCATTGGACATGTCCTGCGTGAAACCCCGATGACGGAGGACGCGCGGCTGTCATCGAACTGACGCGATCGGTCGCTACGGTGCGCCTGCGAAGTCCGCATGCGCCATCTCGACACGGTGCTGGGTCTACCGCACGCGCTTACGCCGCGCCTTGCGCGCTACAGCCTCGATGCGGCCGCGATCGAGGCGGTCCTGCGCCATGCGCGCCCGCTCGGCCATCACGAAGACGCGGCGACGCTCAACCTCGGTTTTGGCTTTCTCTACTACGCCCTGGCGCGGGTGCTACGCCCGCGCCACGTCCTGGTCATCGGCTCGGGCTACGGCTTCAGCGTCGTGTGTTTTGCACTTGCGCTGCGCGACAACGGCGCCGGGCGCCTCAGTTTCGTGGACCCCTCGTACTCGCTCCTGCGCGACGGGCCGCTGCGCACGATCGGCGGCGCTGCTCAATGGAGCGACCCGCAGCGGGTCGTGCGGCACTTCCAGCGTTTCGGCGTCGAGCGCATCGTCACCCACTGGCGGCTGCGCAGCGACGAGTTCTTCGCGCGCTGGGCCGAGTGGCGGCTGCCGCGCATCGCGCTCGCCTTCATCGACGGGAGCCACGCCTACGCCGACGTGCGGCACGACTTTCTCGCCTGCCTGCGGCACGCGCGCCGCAACAGCTATTTTCTGCTGCACGACTCGAACATCTGGCTGCGCGAATGGGTCGGCCACGCGGGCGTGCGCCGCTGGTTGCGGCGCATCGCGGCGCACCCCGAGCTGTTCGAGAGCGTCGATTTCCCGTTCGCCTCCGGGCTTGCCATCGTGCGCGTGCGGGTGCGGGGAGCATGGAAGCGGCTGGCACCGCGCTGCTAGGTGCCGCGGCCGCATCGGCCGCGGCCTGGCTCTACTGGCGCTACGTCTGGTTTTGGCGTAACCCGCCCCGCCGGCCGCCCGAGGCCGACGGCGTGGTCTCGGCGGCCGACGGCCGTGTCGTGTACGTGCGCACGGTGGCACCCGGCGAGCCGGTCGTCAGCCTCAAGAAGGGGCGCGCCGCGACGCTCGAGGACATCGCGCGCGAGGAGATGCGCGCGCCGCAGCTGCTCGTCGGCGTGTTCATGAGCCCCTTTGACGTGCATTACAACCGGGCGCCGGTCTCGGGGCGGGTCGAGTTCGTGCGGCACTACCCCGGCGACGGCGCAAACCGCCACATGGGTCGCCTGCACGGGCGCCTGCTCCTCGGACGCCAACCCTACGGGGCCGGCTGCGAGCACATCGTGCAGAACGAGCGCACCGTCACCAAGATCGTCGGCGAGCGCGACGGCGTCCCCTTTCCCTGCTATGTGGTGCAGATCGCGGCGCGCAGCGTTTCGGGGATCGATTCCTGGGTGGCGCCCGGCATGCCGGTGGCGCGCGGCGAGATCTTCGGCATGATCCGCATCGGCTCGCAGGTGGACGTGGTCGTGCCGCTGCACCCCCGCCTGCGCGTGCGCGTGCGCCCGGGCGAGCGTGTGCGTGCGGGTGAGACGCTGCTTTGCGACTTTGGCGCCTGAGCGAGCGCTGCGTTCAGAACGGCAGCCGCGCGCCCGGCCGCAGGGCGGCGATGGCGGCGCGGAATTCGCACTGGATGCGCGCGAGCGCTTCGGGTGTATCGCCTTCGAAACGGAACACGACCACCGGCGTGGTATTCGAGGCGCGCGCAAGGCCGAAGCCGTCCGCGTATTCGACGCGCACGCCGTCGAGCGTGAGCACGCGGCTTGCTCCGGGGAACGGCAACGCCGCTTGCAGCTGCGCGACGAGCGCCTGCGGTTCGCCTTCGGCGAGCCGCCAGTGCAGCTCGGGAGTGGCGGGTGCATCGGGTAGCGCCTCGAGCAGCGCCGAGCCATCGGCCTCGCGCGAGACGATTTCGAGCAGCCGCGCGCCGCAGTAGATCGCGTCGTCGAAGCCGTACCACCGGTCGCCGAAGAAGATGTGCCCGGACATCTCTCCGGCGAGCGGCGCCCCGGTCTCGGCGAGCTTGGCCTTGATGAGCGAGTGGCCGGTCTTCCACAGGACCGGCCGACCGCCGTGCGCCTCGATCCAAGGCGCGAGCAACCGGCTGCACTTGACGTCGTAGACGATGGGCGCGCCCGGATGGCGTGCCAGCACGTCGCGCGCATAGAGCATGAGCTGACGGTCGGGCCAGACGATGCGTCCGGAGCGGGTGAGTACGCCGAGCCGGTCGGCGTCACCGTCGAAGGCGAGCCCGAGCTCTGCGCCCGCGTCGCGCACGGCAGCGGCGAGCGCGACGAGGTTTTCGGGCTTGGACGGATCCGGGTGGTGGTTCGGGAAGCGGCCGTCGACCGTGTCGTAGAGCGCGTCCACCGTGCAGCCGAGCGCGCGGTAGAGCGCCGGTGCGATGGGGCCGGCGGCGCCGTTGCCGCAGTCGAGGACCACGTGCAGCGGCCGCGCCAGGCGCACGTCCGAAAGGATGCGGCTCTGGTAGGCCGCGCCCAGCTCGGCGCGGCTACGCCGGCCCTCGCCCACCGCCAGTTCGCCCGCCTCGATGTGGTGCCGCAGCGCCTGGATCTCGTCGCCCGAGAGGGTGCGGCCGGCGACCACCATTTTCACGCCGTTGTACTCGGGCGGGTTGTGGCTGCCGGTGACCATCGCCGCGTTGGCGCAGCCGAGGTGGTGAGCGGCGAAATAGGCAAGCGGCGTCGGTACCAAGCCGAGCTCGATCACGTCCGCGCCCGCGCAAAGCAGACCCTCGGCGAGCGCTTCGGCGAGCGCAACGCTCGAGGCTCGGCCGTCGCGTCCGAGGGCGAAGACCGGCCGCGGCCCCGGCTGGGGCTGCGTGCGCGCGAAGGTCGCGAGCGCCCGGCCGATTGCGCGCATCGCCTCCTCGTCGAGCCCCGCGCCGACGACGCCGCGTACGTCGTAGGCGCGGAAGATCTCGCGCGCAATCGTCATGGTCGGTCGAGAAAATCGAGCACGCGCCGTGCCAGCCAGTCGCCGCAGCCGGGAAAGCCCGCGTGACCGCCGGTGGCCGGAAAGTCGCGTTCCACCCAGGGCGAGGCGCCGGCGGCGGCGCGTACGAGCGTCGCTTCTGGAAAGAAGGGGTCATTGCGGGCGTTCAGGAGCAGCGTCGGCACCCGGATCGCCCCGAGGAGCTGCGCCGCCGAGGCGCGCCGCCAGTAGTCGAGCGCGTCGCGAAAGCCGTGCAGCGGGGCCGTGACCGCGTCGTCGAATTCGCGCAGCGTGCGCGCTCGCCCAACCCGCGCCGCGTCGATCAGGCCCGGGAAACGCCGCGCTTTTGCGATGGCCTTCGGCTTGAGCGTGGCAAGGAAATGGCGTGCGTAGACGAGGCGGTTGAAGCCGCGCGCGAGCGCCCGGCCGGCCGCCTCCAGGTCGAAGGGCGCCGAGATCGCGGCCGCGCGCACCACCGTGCGCTGCGCCGCCTCGCCGCGCTCCCCGAGCCACTTCAGAAGCACGTTGCCGCCGAGCGAGACGCCCGCCGCGGCGAGCCGTTCGCAGCGCGCGCGCAGTCGCTCGAGCAGCCAGTGCGCCTCGTCGCTGTCGCCCGAGTGATAGGCGCGCGCAAGGCGGTTCGGCTCGCCCGAGCAGCCGCGAAAATGCGGCAGGGCGAAGGCCCAGCCGCGCGCCAGGGCTGCGCGCGCAAGCCGCGGCACGTAGTGACTCGCCGCTCCTCCCTCCAGGCCGTGGAACAGCACGAGCAGCCGGCGCGCGCCGTGGCTCCCCCCCCAGTCGACGTCGATGAAGTCGCCGTCGGGCGTGGTCCAGCGTTCGCGCTGGAGCGGCACGCGGCGCCGCGGCGCGAGCACGGGGCCGATCGTCTGCGCGTGCCCACCCGGCAGCCACGGTGGCGCGCGGTAGGGGCCGAGGACGGGCTCGGCGGCGGCGGCCGGCGCAAGGCGCCCGAAGTGCCCGTTTCGCATCAGTGCACGGTCCTCGGTGGCGGCTCGGCCGGGGTCGCAGGTGGAGCGGCCGCGGCGGGCGCAGGCGAGGCGTGGTGCACGATCATGCGCCAGCCTCCCGCGGTGCGCAGGTAGACGTTGGTCGCCGCGACCGGCGGCACCGCCTGGTCCTCGCCGATCACCTCGATCCACTCGTGCACGCTGTGCACCGCCACCATCATGCCGGAGATCGTCACCGACTGGCCCACGCGCACGCGCAGGCGCTGGCCCGAGGCGAGGATGCGGCGCCAGCTCTCGCGCACCGGACCCTGCCCTGCGAGCCGGGGTCCGCCCGGATGCACGCACACGATCTCTTCGTCCTCGGCCCAAACCGCCATCATGAGCTCGTAGTCGCCGCGCTCGAGCGCCTCGTAGAAGGCCTGCTCCGCGTCCTGGGCGGTCGCGAAGATGCGCATCAGTGCGCTCCCGGCCTCAGGTCGCGCAGCTCCGCGAGGACGCGCTCGGGGCCGATGTCGCGCAGACAGGCGGTGTGCCCGAGCGGGCAGTCGCGCGCAAAGCAAGGGCTGCACGGCAGACCCAGCCAGACGGTGCGCGCGCGCGCGCCGCGCGGCGGCGTGCGGCGAGGGCTCGAGGAGCCGTACAGCGCGACGAGCGGCACATCGAGCGCGGCGGCGACGTGCATCAGACCGGAGTCGTTCGTCACCGCGAACTCGGCCAGGGCGAGGATGTCGATCGCCTCGTCGAGCGTGGTTCGACCGGTGAGGTCGATCGCGCGCACGGCCGCGGCCGCGGGCCGATCCCGCGCCGAACCGAGCAGGACCGCGGGGGCATCCAGCCGCTCGGCAAGCGCCGGGTAGTGCGGCCAGCGCTTCGCCGGGCCGTACTCCGCGCCGGGGCAGAGCGCCGCGTAGCGTTCCGGCAGCCCGAAACGGCGCACGGTTGCGCGCGCCTCGGCCTCGCGCACGACGAGCCGCGGCTGCGCAAGGGGCTGCGCGGGCGGCTCGCCCGGGGATTCGGCGAGCGCCGCATAGCGCTCGGGCTCCGGCCGCCGCTCGCCGCGCTCGCGGTGAACGACGTTGAGTAGCGCATAGCGCGACTCGCCGACATAGCCTGCGCGCAGTGGAATCTCGGCGAAAAAAGGCACGAGCGCCGATTTCCACGAGTTCGGCAAGACGATCGCGAGCGCGTAGGCGCGCGCACGCAACTGCCGCCCGAGGCGCCAACGCCCCTTGAGCTCCAGCCGTCCGGGCCGGAAGGGCGCCTCGATCACCTCCGCCACTTCGGGCATGCGCCGCAGCACCGGTGCGACCGAGGGCCGCGCGAGCGCATCCAGCCTGACCTGGCCGAGCTTGGCGTGCAAGCGCGCGAAAAGCGGCTGCGCCATGACGCAGTCGCCGATCCAATTGGGCGCGACGACGAGGATGCGGGACATGCCCGGTGCGCTCACGCCGAGGCATTGTGCCCGAGCCGCGCCTGGCCGAGACGCCGTGCCCGGCCCCTGCGCTAGGGTGCGTCGGCGCTTTCCCGGTACACGTAGCGTGTGCCGCAGTACGGGCAGCGCGCCTCGCCCGTGCGCGCCACTTCGAGGTAGACGCGCGGGTGGCGCGCCCACAGCGGCGCGTCTGGCCGCGGGCAGGCGAGGGGCAGGTCGTGAGCACCGACCTCCACCTCGCGCGCGGTGTCCGACGCGTTCATCGCGCACGGCGGCGGGGCATCGGCACCGGCGTCAGCCAGTGCCGGTAACGTCGATCGCGCCCGCTCACGACGTCGAAGAACGCCTTCTGGATGCGACGCGTGATCGGACCGGCGCGCCCGCTGCCGATGGTGCGTCCGTCCACTTCCCGGATCGGCGTCACCTCCGCGGCGGTGCCCGTGAAAAAGGCTTCGTCGGCGATGTAGACGTCGTCGCGCGTGAGCGGCCGGGACTCGACCTCGTAGCCGAGGCGGCGCGCAAGTTCGATCACCGAGGCGCGCGTGATGCCGGTGAGCGCCGAGGTCAGTTGCGGCTCGATCAACCGGCCGTCGCGCACGATGAACAGGTTCTCGCCCGCGCCTTCGGCGACGAAACCGTTGACGTCGAGCAGCAGCCCCTCGTCGTAGCCGTGCTGGGTCGCCTCCAGCGTCGCGAGCACCGAGTTGGGGTAGGTGCCGCTCATCTTCGCGCGCGCCAGAGTCACGTTGACGTGGTGGCGCGCGTAGGACGAGGTCTTGACGCGAATGCCCTTCTCGAGCGCCTCCGGCCCGAGGTACGCCCCCCAGGGCCAGGCGGCGATCGCCACGTGCACTTTTGCGCCCACCGGCGAGACGCCCATCTTCTCCGACCCGTAGAAGGCGATCGGTCGGATGTAGCAGGAGGCGTGGCCATTGGCGCGCACCGTCTCGATCTGCGCCTGCACGAGCTGCTCGAGCGCATACGGGATGCGCATCAGGTAGATGTGCGCCGAACGCAACAGCCGCTCGGTGTGCTCGCGCAGGCGAAAGATCTGGGTGCCGCGCACCGTGCGGTAGGCGCGCAAACCCTCGAACACGGCAAGGCCGTAGTGCAACGAGTGCGTGAGCACGTGCGTGGTGGCGGATCGCCACGGCACGAGCTTGCCGTCGTACCAGATCCAGCCGTCGCGGTCGGCCATCGAGGTCGGCGCCGGCGCCTGTTTCGTCGGCATGGACAGTCGTCTCCGTGTGGCGCTCAGGGCGGCCATTCTAGCGAATCGCGGTCGCGGGGCGGTCGGACGCGGAGCGCGCGACCCCGAACACCGCCTGCCACAGCGCGCACACCGCCTCGATGTGCGCGGCGACGCGCTCGTGCGGCACGCGCGCGCGCGTTGCGCCGTTCAGGCGCAAGGCGTGCTGCAGGCGCCGGAACTCGCGGTAGGCGGTGCGCGCGCGCTCGGCGAGCGCGCGCTCGAGCAGTCCCAGCTCGCCGGCGAGCGCAAGGAGCGCCAGGTTGCCGAGGTTGCCGACCAGGCAAGGATGCGCGTGCGCGTGCGCGAGCACGAGGAACTGGACGGCGAACTCGACGTCGATCATACCGCCGCGGTCGTGCTTGAGGTCGAACAGGCCGCTCGCGTTCGGGTGCGCGGCGTGGATCTTCTCGCGCATCGCGACGACCTCGCGTGCGAGCGCCTCGATCTCGCGCGGGCGCAGCAGGATGCGCTCGCGCAGCGCCTCGAACGCAGCGCCAATGGCCGCGTCGCCCGCGCAGAAACGGGCGCGCGTGAGCGCCTGGTGCTCCCACACCCACGCCGAGCGCTCCTGGTAGGCGACGAAAGCGGCAAGCGAGGAGACGAGCAAGCCCGCCTCGCCCGAGGGCCGCAGCCGCAGATCGGTCTCGAAGAGGATCCCCGAGGTCGTGCGCGTGGTCAGCCAGGCGTTCAGCCGCTGCGCAAGCCGCGCGTACGCCTCGGGCGCACGCTCGTCCTCGTCGTCGTACAGAAAGACGAGGTCGAGGTCCGAGGCGTAGCCGAGCTCCTTGCCGCCCAGCTTGCCGTAGCCGATCACGGCGAAGCGGGGCGTGTCGCGGTGGCGGCCGCGCACCTCGCGCCAGGCGCAGTCGATGAGCACGGCGAGCACCCGGTCCGCGAGCGCGGAGAGGTGGTCGGCCAAGCGCTCGACGGTCAATCGGCCCGCCAGGTCCTGCGCGAGCAGACGGAACACTTCCGCGTGATGCAAGTCGCGCAGCACGTTCATCTGCCGCTCGGTGTCGTCGCCGGCCGCCACGAGCCCGCGGCGCAGTTCGGCCTCGAAACCCTCGGCCTCGGGCGTGGCGGTGAGGCGCCGCTCGTCGAGCAACTCGTCGAGCAGGATCGGGTGGCGGCAGACGTATTCCGCGGCCCAGCTCGAGGCGCCGATCATGCGCGTCACGCGCGCGAGCGCTTGCGGATGCTCGGCCAGCAGTGTGAGGTACGCCGCCCGTCCGGCGATCGCCTCGATCAAGTCGATCGCGCGCGCGAGGGTGGCGTCCGCGTCGGCGGTTTCGGCCGCGGCGCGCGCAAACGCCGGCACGAGCTGCTCGATCGAGCGGCGCGAGCCTTCGGGCAGCTGCGCGTAGCGCTGGCTTGCGCGCAGCGCCCGCGCGCGCGCATGGGCGGGCCAGTCCCCGGCCGGCTCCTGCGGCCCGGCAAACAGACTCTCGAAGTGCCGCGTCACGGCGTCGCGGTGCGCTGCGAGCTCTGCGGCGAGCGCCTCCCAGTCCGCGTGCCCGCACATCGCCGCCAGATGGGCGCGCTCGGCCGGGTGCGACGGCAGTTCGTGCGTCTGCGCGTCCTCGAGGTACTGGAGGCGGTGCTCGAGCCGGCGCAGGAAGACGTACGCGCCGGCGAGCTCGCGCGCCGCCTCGGGCGGAAGCAGCCCGCGCGCGCCCAGCGCCGCAAGGGCCTCGAGCGTCGCCCGCACCGCCAGCGACGGATCGCGCCCCGCGCGCACCAGCTGCAGCGCTTGCACGATGAACTCGATTTCGCGGATGCCTCCCGGCCCAAGCTTGATGTGATCGGCAAGTTCGCGCCGAGCCACCTCGCGCCGTACCTCTGCGTGCAGCGCGCGCATGGCGGCGAGCGCACCGTAATCGAGGTACTTGCGATAGACGAAGGGGCGCACGATCGCGGCGAGCTCTGCGTGCCGTTCGCCGGTGAGCGGTCGCGCTTTGAGCCACGCGTAGCGCTCCCATTCCCGGCCCTGCGTGACGAAGTACGTCTCGAGCGCCTCGAAGCTCATCACGAGCGGTCCCGAATCGCCGTACGGGCGCAGGCGCAGGTCGGTGCGAAAGGCAAAGCCGTCCTCGGTCTGCGCCGCAAGCAACGCGACGAGCTTGCGGCCGGCGCGGTCGAAGAACTCGTGAGCGCTCAGGCGTCGGGGACCGTCGGTCTCGCCCTCCTCGGGATAGAGCAGCACGAGGTCGACGTCGGAAGAGGCGTTCAGCTCCCGGCCGCCGAGCTTTCCCATGGCGACGACCACGAGCGACTGCGGGCGGCCAGCGCGGTCGCGCGGCACGCCGTGCACGCGGGCGAACGCCCCCTCGGCCCACGCGGCGGCACAGGCGATCTCGGCGTCGGCCAGATCCGAGAGCGTGCCGCAGACTTCGGCGAGGTCGGCGGCGCCCGCGAGGTCGCGCGCCATTACGGCGAGCAGAACGCGCTGGCGCAGACGGCGCAGGCGGCGCGCGAGCGCCGTCTCGTCATCGCCGTCGGCGCCCTCGAGCGCGCGTGCGATCTCTTGCGCCGTAAAAGGCCCGCGGCGGGCCAGTTCGGCAACCAGCTCGGGGCGCGCGGCGACCAGCCGCGCCGCCCAGCGGCTCGCGGCGAGGGTCGCGGCGACCGGATCGTGCATCGGCGAGCGTAGAATGCCCTCGACGGCCGTGAGCACGCAAACCGCCACGCGATTCCGGTCCGCCTTGCGCCTGCTCGCGCGCGCGCTGGAGGTCTCGGCGTGGACGTTCTTCTTCGCCGCGGCGCTCACCGTGCTGGCGCTGCGCCACGCCGTCTTGCCGCGGCTCGAGCACGAGCGCGAGCGCCTCGCGCAGCGCGTCTCGGAGGCGATCGGGCTGCAGGTGACGATCGGAGCGCTCCAGGCGCACTGGCGCGGCCTAAGGCCGCAGCTCCTGCTTGCAGACGTGCGCGTGCACGACCGGGCCGGGCGCGAGGCGTTCGTCCTGCCGGCGGCGGAAGCGGTGTTGTCGTGGCGCTCGATGCTTGCGGGGGGGCTGCGGCTGCACCGGCTCGCGCTCGCGGGGCCGCGCCTTGAGCTGCGCCGCGACGCCGAGGGGCGAGTGCACGTCGCCGGCTTGCCTTTGGGCGAGGGGACGGGCGGGGGGTTCGCCGACTGGTTGCTCGCGCAGCGCGAGATCGAGATCCGCGACGCCGAGATCGAGTGGCGCGACGAGCGGCGCGGAGCGCCGCCGCTCGTGCTCTCGGGCCTGCAGTTCAGACTGCGCAACGACGGGACGCAGCGCCAGCTCGGCCTCGATGCCCGCCCGCCGCGCGCCCTGGGCAGCGGCCTTGCGCTGCGCGCCGAGTTCGCCGGCGACACGCTCGAAGAGTTGCGCCTCGGCAACGGCCGCGCCTACGTCGAACTCGGCGAGACCACGCTGGCGGGCTGGCGCACCTGGGTCGATTACCCCGTCGACGTACGCTCGGGCGTGGGGGCGCTGCGGCTGTGGGTCACGCTGCTCGCGGGCAAGGTGGTGCAAGCGACCGCCGACGTGGCCCTGACGGGGGTCGCGGCCCGCTTTGCCGCCGATCTGCCGGTGCTCGAGCTGCGCTCGGTGCAGGGGCGCGTGCACGGGCGCGAGTTGCCGCTCGGTTTCGAGTTCGGCGTGCGCGGGCTCGGCTTTGCCGCGGCCGATGGCACCGAGATGCAGGCGGGCAGCTTCCGGTTGCGCTGGGAGCGCGCCGAGGCCGGGCGGCCGGCGCGCGGGGCGTTCGAGTCGGAGCGGGTCCAACTCGGCCCGCTTGCGCAGCTTGCGGCCTTCGTCCCCTTTCCGCACGATCTGCGGCGCACGCTCGAGGCCCTCAGCCCGGCCGGAGAAATGCTCGATGTGAAGTTCGACTGGACGGGCGAGCTGCCGCAGGCGGCGCGCTTTGCCGGGCGGGCGCGCTTCAGCGGACTGGCGCTACGGCCGTGGGGGGCGATTCCTGGCTTCGCCGGATTTTCGGGCAGCGTCGAGGCGAGCGAGGCGGGCGGCGCGCTGCACCTCGCCAGTACGCGCTCCGAGCTCGAGCTTGCGGCGATATTGCCGCAGCCGCGGCTTTCCCTCTCCTCGCTTACCGGAGAGCTGCACTGGGAACGGCGGCCCGGCGGGGCCGCGCATCTGCGCATCGCCAAACTCGCTTTCGCGAACGAGGACGTGGCGGGCAGCGCCTTCGGCACCTACACCTGGTCGGGGTCCGGGCCCGGGGTCGCCGACCTCTCGGCGACGCTCGCACGGGTCGAGGGACGCAGCCTGGCGAAATACCTACCGCTTGCGACGATCATGGGCGAGGGCCCGCGCGACTGGCTCGCGACGGCGATCCTGCAGGGCCGTGCAAGCGACGTGCGCGTGCGCCTGCGCGGTGACCTGCGCGACTTCCCCTTCGCCGATCCTGCCCGGGGCCAGTTCCAGGTCTCGGCGCAGGTGCAAGGCGGCGTGCTCGAGTACGCCGACGGCTGGCCGCGCATCGAGGCGATCGACGGCGTGCTGCGCTTCGAACGCGCGCGCATGGAGTTCGTCGCGCGCAGCGCGACGGTGCTCGGGGCGCGCCTTTCCGGGGTGCGCACGGCGATCCCGGACCTCGCCGCGCAGGCTCCCGTGCTACGGGCCACGGGGGAAGCGAGCGGCCCGAGCGCCGAATTCCTGCGCTTCCTGCGTTCGACGCCGCTGCGGGACGCGCTGACGCCCATGGCCGGGGCTCTGCACGCCAGCGGCGGCGGGCAGCTGCAGCTGCGGCTCGAAATCCCGCTTGCCGAACCCGAGCGCATCCGCGTTGCCGGCGAGTACCGCTTTGCCAACAACAGCGTCGTGCTCGACGAGCGCCTGCCGCCTCTTGAGCGCGCCTCCGGCCGCATCGGCTTTAGCAACACCGGCTTTGCCGTCTCGCAGGTGCGGGGACAGATGCTCGGCGGACCCGTCACGTTGAGCGGCGGCTCCCAGTCCGACGCCGATCTGGTATTCGTCGCCGAAGGAACCCTCGCCGCCGAAGCCCTCGGAGCGCTGGCCGAAACGCCGCTGCGCGGACGGCTGAGCGGGCGCGCGCCGTACCGCGCAACCCTCGCGGCTAAGGGACCGCAGCTCAGCGTCACGATCGAGTCCCCATTGCGCGGCGTGGCGATCGCGCTGCCTCCGCCCCTTGCGAAGACCGCCGACGAGCCACTGGCGCTACGCTTGGAAGTGGTTGCGGCGCAGGAGCGGGAACGGGTTTCGCTCGTCCTCGGGCGGCTGCTCGCCGCCGAACTGCTCGGCGAGCGCCGTGGGGGCGAACTCGCGTTGCAGCGGGCCGCGGTGTGGCTTTCGCCCCCGGCGGGCGAGAGGCCGCGGCTGCCCGAGCGGCGCGACGTGACGGTAACCGGGTCGCTCGCCGCGCTTGACCTCGACCGCTGGGCGGCGCTGTTTCCGGCCGGAGGCGCGACGCTCGAGCGGCCTCTCACCTTCGACCTTCGCGTCGGTGCGCTCGACGTGCACGGCAAGCGGCTGCGCAATGTCGCACTGCGCGGAGCGTGGGAGGCGGGCGGTTGGAGCACCCGCATCGCGAGTGCCGAACTGGCGGGTACGCTCGCCTGGCGCGGCGAAGGCGGCGGCCGTCTCGTCGCGCGGCTCGCACAGCTTGCCGTCCCGGAGGATGCGCCCGGGGCGATGCGCGGCGGAGCCGAGGTGCGCTACCCGGCGCTCGACCTGATCGCCGAGAGCTTCGTGCACCGCGACGTCGCGCTCGGTCGGCTCGAGATCGTGGCGCAACCCGAGGAGGCGGCCTGGCGCATCGAGCGGCTCGTGCTCACCAACGCCGAGGCGGCGCTGCGGGCGAGCGGCCATTGGGGGGGAGGACGCACAAAGCTGCGCGTCGCTTTCGTCTCGCCCGACCTGGGGCGGCTGCTCGAGCGCCTCGGCTTGCCCGAGCGCATCGACAACGGCAGTGCGAGAATCGAGGGCGAACTCGAGTGGAGCGACGCGCCGTTTGCGCCCGACCTTGCCAGCCTTTCGGGCGAGTTGACGCTCAGGATCGAGAAAGGCGAGTTCCCGAAAGTCGATGTCGGTGTCGGGCGGGTTTTGTCGCTGCTCAGCCTGCAGCTGTCGGATGTGTTTGCAAAAGGGTTCCCGTTCGATGCCATGACCGCTTCGCTGCGCGTGCGAAAGGGCGTCGTCTCGACCGAGGATCTGCAAATCGGCGGCTCGGCCGCGCAGGTGAGCGTGCGTGGCGAGGTCGATCTCGCGCGCGAGACGCAGCGGCTGAACCTGCGCGTCGTGCCGGCGATGCGCCGCGGCGTGACGGCCTTGGCGACGCTCGTCAACCCGTCGGTCGCGGTCGGGGTGGCGCTCGCCCAGAGCATCCTCAAGGACCCGCTCGGCCAGTTGCTCGCCTACGAGTACTCCGTGAGCGGCCGTTGGACCGATCCGCAGGTCGAGCGCATCGCAGCCCCACCGCCGCGCGACCCCGCCTCTACGGCCGGTCAATGAGCAGCGTGCGCCTTGGCGCGGTGCAGATGGTGTCGGGGCCGGACCTCGCGGCCAATCTGGAGGCGGCCGCGCGCTTGGTCGGCCAGGCCGCGCGCCTGGGTGCAGGGCTGGTCGGGTTGCCGGAAAACTTCTACCTCGTCTCGAGCGACGAACGAGCAAAGGTCCTCCTCGCGGAGGAGGAGGGCCGCGGACCGATCCAGGATTTCTTGGCCGCGCTTGCACGGGCGCATCGCCTCTGGCTGATCGGAGGGACCTGCCCGCTGCGCGGGCGCGACGCCGGGCGCATCCGTAGCGCCTGCCTCGCCTACGACCCCGAGGGGCGGTGCGTCGCGCGTTACGACAAGATGCACCTTTTCCGATTCGACGGCGGCGGGGGTGAGCGATACGACGAGGCGCGCACGGTCGAGCCGGGCGAACGACCGGTCGCGTTCGAGGCGCCGTTCGGGCGCGTCGCGCTCTCGGTGTGCTACGACGTCCGTTTTCCGGAACTGTACCGGGCGCTTGCGCCCGTCGACCTCATTTGCGTGCCCTCGGCGTTCACGGTGCCGACCGGCCGCGCCCACTGGGAAGTGCTCCTGCGCGCCCGCGCGATCGAAAACCTCGCCTGGGTGCTGGCGCCGGCCCAGGGCGGACTGCACGCGACCGGCCGACGCACCTGGGGGCACAGCCTGATCGTGGGGCCCTGGGGAGAGGTGCTCGCCGAGCGCAGCGACGAGGGCGAGGGGGTGGTCGTCGCGGAGATGGACCTCGAGCGGTTCGCCGAGGTGCGACAATCCCTGCCTGCGCTGGAACACCGACGACTGTGACATGTGACATGGAGGCAGACCCGATTCTGTCGACCGCGACCGGCGCGCTGCTTGCGCCGCACGACCTCGAAGCCGGCGCGCTGCAGGTTGTCTTCGGCGAGCTCGGCGTGCGCCGACTCGATTGGGCCGACCTCTATTTCCAGGCGACGCGCAGCGAGAGCTGGACCCTCGAGGAAGGCATCGTCAAGGCGGGCAGTTTCGCGATCGAGCAGGGCGTGGGCGTGCGCGCGGTCGCGGGCGAGAAGACCGCTTTTGCCCACTCCGACGAGATCAGCCTGCCGGCGCTGCGCGATGCCGCGCGCGCGGCGGGCGCGATCGCCCGCAGGGGCGGGGCGGGCCGCGTGCGCCTGAAGCGGCGCGCGCCTGCGCCGCGGCGCTACGAGCCGGTGGATCCTCTGGCGACGCTCGAGGCGCAGGCCAAAGTGGCGCTCCTCGAGAAGCTCGACCGGCTGTGCCGGGCGCGCGATCCGCGCATCGTGCAGGTGATCGCGAGCCTCGGTGCGCAGTACGAGGTGGTGCTCGTCGCGCGCGCCGACGGCGACGTCGTGGCCGACTTGCGCCCGCTCGTTCGCCTGTCGCTGCAGGTGATCGCCGAGGAGGCCGGACGGCGCGAGTCGGGCTTTGCCGGGGGCGGGGGACGCTTCGGTTACGCGCATTTCACCGACACCGTGCTCGGAAGCTACGCGGCGCAGGCGGTGCGACAGGCGCTCGTCAATTTGGAAGCCGAACCGGCGCCGGCCGGCACGATGACCGTCGTGCTCGGTCCCGGCTGGCCGGGGATCCTGCTGCACGAAGCGGTGGGGCACGGACTGGAGGGCGACTTCAACCGCAAGGGCACCTCGGCCTTCGCGGGCCGCATCGGCGAGCGCGTCGCAGCGCCGGGCGTCACGGTGGTCGACGACGGCACGATCCCGGGCCGGCGCGGCTCGCTCACGGTGGACGACGAGGGCAATCCGACCCGGCGCACCGTGCTCATCGAGAACGGAATCCTGCGCGCCTACCTCACCGACCGGTTGAACGCGCGCCTGCTGCGCATGGCCGAGACGGGCAACGGCCGGCGCGAATCCTACGCGCACACGGTGATGCCGAGGATGACGAATACCTTCATGCTCGCCGGTGCGTACGAGCCGGGCGAGATCCTTGCGAGCGTCGAACGCGGTCTGTACGCGACGCATTTCGGCGGAGGGCAGGTGGACATCACGAGCGGCAAGTTCGTCTTCTCGACCGCCGAGGCCTACCTCGTCGAAAGGGGGCGCATCGTGCATCCGGTCAAGGGCGCCACGCTGATCGGCAACGGGCCGGATGCGCTCACGCGCGTAACGATGGTCGGAAGCGACCTCGCGCTCGATCCGGGTATCGGCACGTGCGGCAAGGACGGCCAGAGCGTGCCGGTGGGGGTGGGCCAGCCGACGCTCCGGATCGAGGGGTTGACGGTGGGCGGCACCGCCGCCTGAAAGGAGGCGCGGACATGGGGCGACGAAGACGAAGGGCTGCGCGCGCTGCAGCGCGCCGCTACAAGCCGGGCGCATCGAACGGCTCGCGCTAGGGGACGATCCGATTCGGCTGCGCGTAGAGGGTCTGCCTGCGCTGCGCTGCGCGAAGGGGCATGCGGAGCCGGTGCACCCCGACTTCATGGTGCTCCTGATGCGCGAGTTGCGGGCGCACGCGGCGCAGGTGCCGGCCGGCGAAGGTCGCGGACTGTTTTTTTTGCGCAAGTACCGCTGCGCATGCGGCGGGCTGCTCGAGGCTGTCGCCGGCTCGACGCTGGAACACGCCTTCGAGCTCTCGGTGACGGACGCCGAACCGTTCACCGCCATCCTCGCGCTGCGCCGCCACCGCTGCTCTTCCTGCGGCCGCGAGCAGGCGCGCTCGGGGCGGGAAATCGCCGCCGCGGTGCCCGAACTGGTCCGCACGCTCAACGACGCGGCCGGTTTCCCGCACAGCGGATGAGGCAGGCGCTCGAGCCGCACGCGACACGCTGGCTCGCCGATGCGCGGGCGCTCGCGGCCGAGATCCCGGATGGCGCCCTGCTCGCCCTGCCGCCGGACTATTCGCTCGTTCCCATGGAAGTGGTGCGCGCGCTCGTGCGCCGTCGGGCGCGCGCGCTGCGTCTGCTCGGGGTACCGGTGCTCGGCCTTGCCGCCGACCTTTTGATCGGCGCCGGCTGCGTCGCCGAGGTCGACACGAGCGCGGTTTCGCTCGGCGAGGCGGGCGAGGCGCCGCGTTTCCGCGCGGCGGTGGAGGAAGGCCGCCTGCGCGTACGCGATTCGACCTGCCCGATGGTGCACACGGCGCTGCAGGCGGCCGAGAAGGGGGTGCCGTTCATGCCCTTACGGGGCGTCATCGGATCGGAGCTCGTTGCCCGGCGCGAGGACTGGCGCGTGATCGCAAACCCCTTTGCCGAGGGCGACGATCCGATCCTCGTCGCGCGCGCGATCGTGCCGGACGTCGCGCTATTCCACGCGCGCTGGGCCGACGCCGAGGGCAACGTCTGGGTCGGCCGCCGGCGGGAACTCGCCACGATGGCGCACGCCTCGGCGCGCGCGCTGGTGAGCGTCGAAGAGCGCCATCCCGGCAACTTGCTCGCCGACGAGCTGCTCGCGCCGGGGACGATCGCGTCGGTGTATGTCGCGGCGGTGGCCGTGGTACCGCGCGGCGCCTGGCCCCTCGGCCTGCCCGGCTGCTACGGCTGCGACGATGCGCATATCGCGCACTACGCGCGCGCGGCGCTTAGCGGCGAAGGGTTTGCGCGCTACGTGGAGGAGTTCGTGCGCGCGCCCGTGCCGGCGGCATGAGCGAGGCGGGGGCGGCCGATGCGGGAGGCGACGGTTTTGCGCGCGCCGAGCTCCTCGCTTGCGTGATCGCGCGCCTCGTGCGCGATGCGCGCCACGCCGCCGTCGGCGCCGCCTCGCCCGTGCCGGCGGCGGGTTGTTTGCTTGCGCGCGCCCTGGGCGCGCCGCTGCGGGTGTCCCTGCTGCACCGCCGCGAGGGGGGTCCGTTCAGCGAAGGCGGGCGCGAGCTGTTCGACCTCGCCGGCCAGGGCCGCATCGACGTCTTTTTCCTCGGCGGTGCGCAAATCGACGGCGAGGCGAACGTCAACCTCGTGCACGCGCAGGGTCGGCGCTTTCCGGGTTCGTACGGCTCGGCGTTCCTGTATTTTGCGGCTCGGCGCACGATCCTGTTCCGCGAAGAGCACTCGGTGCGCGTGTTTCCGCCGCGGGTCGAATTCGTGTCCGCGCCCGGCGGGAGTCCTCCCGGCCTGTGGCGGCGCGGACGGGCGCAGGCGCTGCTCACCGGCCGGGCGCTATTCGTATGGGACGCCGAGCAGAGCCGCTTCCGACTGGCGGCGGTGCATCCGGGTAGCAGTGCGGCGCAGGTGCGCAGCCTCACCGGGTTCGACTACGAGGAGCCGCGGGCGGTGCCGGAGACAGCGCCGCCCACGGCCCAGGAACTGGCGTTGCTGCGCGGAGCGGTGGCGGCGCAGATGGCGCAAGACTATCCGTTTTTTTGGCGCCGCGTGTGGGGCGTGTAGGGGCCGAGGGCGCGCGCGGCGCGGCGCTACGCCCAGCCGCGCGCGCGTTCGACGGCGGCGCGCCAGCGCGCAAGGCGCGCCGCCGCCTCGTCGCGCGACATGCGCGGTTCGAAGCGCCGGTCGATGCGCCAGTGCGCGGCGAGCTCCGCGCGCGAGGACCACAACCCGACGGCAAGACCCGCGAGATACGCCGCACCGAGCGCCGTCGTCTCGAGCACCTGCGGGCGCGCGACGGGCACGCCGAGCAGGTCGGCCTGGAACTGCAGCAGCAGGTCGTTCGCCGCCGCGCCGCCATCGACGCGCAGTTCGGCGAGCGGTGCGCCGGCGTCCTTCTGCATGGCTTCGAGCACGTCGGCGCTCTGGAACGCGATGGCTTCGAGCACCGCGCGCGAGAGGTGCGCACGCGTGGTGCCGCGGGTGAGGCCGACGATTGCGCCGCGCGCGCGCGCGTCCCAGTACGGCGCGCCGAGACCCGCGAAAGCGGGCACGAAGTAGACACCGCCCGCGTCGGGCACCTCGGCGGCGAGCCGCTCGACCTCGGCCGCCGACCGGATCAGTCCGAGACCGTCGCGCAGCCACTGCACCGCGGCGCCGGCGACAAAGACGCTGCCTTCGAGCGCGTACTCGCGATCGGCGTCACGCGCGTCACGCGCGCGGCCGAGCTGCGCTGCGGCGGTCGCGAGCAGGCCGTGGGCCGAAGCGACGAGGTGCGCGCCCGTGTGCAGCAGAACGAAACAGCCCGTGCCGTAGGTGTTCTTCGCCATCCCCGGGCGGTGGCAGCCTTGACCGAAGAGCGCCGCCTGCTGGTCGCCCGCGACGCCGGCCAGCGGCACCGCCGCACCGAAGACGCTCGGCGCCACCATCGCGTAGACGTGGGCCGAGGGATACACGTCGGGCAGGATCGCGCGCGGGACGCGGAACAGGGCGAGCAGCTCGGCGTCCCAGTCGCCGCTGCGCAGGTCGAGCAGCGCCGTGCGCGACGCGTTCGAGACGTCGGTCGCGTGCGCGCGGCTCTGCGAAAGGTTCCACAGCAGCCAGGTGTCGACGGTGCCGAAAGCGAGCTCGCCCCGTTCGGCGCGGGCGCGCGCCCCCGGCACATGGTCGAGGATCCAGGCGATCTTGGTCGCCGAAAAGTAAGGATCGAGCACAAGACCGGTGCGCTCACGCACGAGCGCGCCGGCGCCCGCGGCGCGCAGCCGCTCGCACTCGGCGGCGGTGCGCCGGTCTTGCCACACGATCGCTCGGTGCAGAGGCTCGCCCGTTTGCCGGTCCCAGACGAGCGTGGTCTCGCGCTGGTTGGCGATGCCACAGGCGATCAGCACGTCGGGACGGATGCCCGCGGCTTGGATCGCCTCGCGCGCGCAATCGCGCTGGCTACGCCACAGCTCCAGGGGATCGTGCTCGACCCAGCCGGGTTGCGGATAGTGCTGTGCGAGTTCGCGCCGCGCGCACGCGACCGGACGGCCGCACTCGTCGAACACGATCGCGCGCGAGCTCGTGGTGCCTTGGTCGAGGGCGAGCAGGTAGCGCACGGGCGGCGATTGTAGGAGAAGGCGCGCAAGCCCCGGGGCGGGCGCTGCTACAATGCGCGCCGGTCGTCGCCCCGCTGCGCTTGACCGCGGTCAAGGGCGCGGGAGGGCCGCTGCGCGGAAACTCGCCGCGCCCGAGGGAGCGAATGAAAATCCACGAATATCAGGCCAAGGAACTGCTGCGCCGTTTTGGCGTCGCGACGCCGCGCGGCAGGGCGTGTTTCTCGGTCGAGGAGGCGGTCGCGGCGGCGCGCGAGATCGGCGGGGGGTTCTGGGTCGTCAAAGCGCAGATCCACGCCGGCGGTCGCGGCAAAGCGGGCGGCGTCAAGTCGGCGCGTTCGCTCGAGGAGGTGCGCGCGCACGCGGCGCGTCTGCTTGGCCTGCGGCTCGTGACGCACCAGACCGGGCCGCAGGGGCAAACGGTGCGCCGGCTGCTCGTCGAGGAAGGCATCGGCATCGCGCGCGAGCTGTACGCGGGACTCGCGCTCGATCGCCTCGCGCAGCGCGCCTGCCTGATGGTGAGCCCGGAGGGGGGCATGGACATCGAGGAGGTGGCCGCGCGCACGCCCGAGCGCATCCACCGCGTGCACGTCGATCCGGAGACCGGCGTGACGCCGGCCGAGGCCGCCGAGCTTGCCGCGTCGCTGGGCCTGGAAGGCGCGCAGCGCGAGGCGGGGGCGCAGCTGCTCGCGGCTCTGTGGCGATGCTTCGAGGAGAGCGATGCGTCGCTTGCCGAGATCAATCCGCTCGCCGTCACCAGCGACGGCCGAGTGCTCGCCGCCGACGCCAAGCTGAACTTCGACGACAATGCCCTGTTCCGGCATCCCGAGATCGTGGCGCTGCGCGATCTCGACGAGGAGGATCCCCTCGAAGTGGAAGCCTCGAAACACGACCTGTCGTACATCGCGCTCGAGGGCGATATCGCCTGCCTGGTGAACGGGGCAGGGCTCGCGATGGCGACCATGGACACGATCAAGCTCTACGGCGGCAATCCGGCCAACTTCCTCGATGTCGGCGGCGGCGCCACCACCGAGAAAGTCACCGCCGCGTTCAAGATCATGCTCGCCAACGCCCGCGTGCGCGCCATCCTCGTCAACATTTTCGGCGGCATCATGAAATGCGACACGATCGCGCAGGGCATCGTCGCCGCCGCGCGCGAGACGAAGCTGTCGGTGCCGTTGGTCGTGCGCATGAAGGGCACGAACGAGGAGCTCGGCAAGAGAATTCTCGCCGCGTCGGGCTTACCGATCCTCGCCGCTGACGACATGGCTGCGGCGGCGCAGAAGGCGGTCGCGGCCGCGGCGGGCCGCTGACGCCGGCGCCGCTCACGGGGAGGAGGACAGCGCGCATCATGGCAATCCTGGTCGACCGTCGCACGCGCGTCGTCACACAAGGCATCACGGGCAACACCGGACAGTTCCACACGCGGGCCTGCCGCGACTACGCGTTCGGGCGCGATTGTTACGTGGCCGGCGTCAACCCTCGGCGCGCGGGCGAGTCTTTCGAGGGCATCCCGATTTTTGGCACCGTGCGCGAAGCCAAGGACAAGACCGGTGCCAACGTGTCGGTGGTTTACGTGCCGCCGGCGGCCGCCGCCGACGCGATCTGGGAAGCGGTGGAGGCGGACTTGGACCTCGTCGTGTGCATCACCGAGGGCATCCCCGTGCGCGACATGATCCGCGTGCGCGACCGCATGAAAAAGCAGAACCGGCGCACGCTGCTCCTTGGCCCGAATTGCCCCGGCGTGATCACCCCCGGAGAGATCAAAATCGGCATCATGCCCGGGCACATCCACCGTCCCGGCCGCATCGGCGTGGTGTCGCGCTCGGGCACGCTCACCTACGAGGCGGTCGCGCAGCTCAGCGAGCTCGGCCTTGGCCAGTCCACTGCGGTCGGTATCGGCGGCGACCCGGTCAACGGCCTCAAGCATCTCGACGTGCTGCGCATGTTCAACGAGGATCCCGGTACCGAGGCGGTCATCATGATCGGCGAGATTGGCGGCGCGGACGAAGAAGAGGCCGCGCGCTGGGTGAAGGCCCATATGCGCAAGCCGGTCGTCGGCTTCATCGCCGGGCTGACCGCGCCGCCCGGCAAGCGCATGGGGCACGCCGGGGCGATCATTGCGGGGGGACGGGGCACCGCGCAGGAAAAGCTCGCGGTGATGGAGGAGTGCGGCATCCACGTGACGCGCAACCCGGCCGAGCTCGGGCGGACGCTCCAATCCGTCCTGCGCTAGCGACGCCCGGGGTCGCCGAGGTCGCGCCGTACGCGGCGACGATCTTCCTTTCGGCGTTCCTGCTCTTTCTCGTTCAGCCGATCGTCGCCAAGCAGATTCTGCCCTGGTTCGGAGGATCGGCGGCGGTGTGGACCACCTGCCTCGTCTTCTTCCAGAGCGCGCTCCTTGCCGGTTACGCGTACGCCGACATCACGCACCGGCTCGGACCGCGCCGTCAGGCGGCGCTGCACCTTGCGCTGCTTGTGCTCTCGCTCGCCTGGCTACCGATCCTCGCCGCTCCGGATTGGAAGCCGCAGGGCGACGAGAACCCCGTCGCGCGCATCCTGCTTCTGCTCGCGGCCACGATCGGCCTGCCCTACTTCATGCTTTCGACCACGACGCCACTCGTGCAGGCGTGGTACTGGCGCACCTTCCGGGTCGCGGTGCCGTACCGGCTTTTTGCGCTCTCGAACCTCGCCTCGCTCGCCGCGCTGCTCGGCTTTCCCGTGTTGTTCGAGCCGTACCTGGACCTGCCGTCGCTCGGCCGTGGCTGGTCCGGACTGTACGTCGCCTTTGCCGCGCTCTGCGCGTTCACCGTCTGGCGCTCGCGCACGGCGCTCTTCGCGGCGGGCGCGCAAAGCGAAGAGCGGCAGGTTGCCGCGACCACCCCTCCGCTTGCGCGCCAGGCGCTGTGGCTTGCGCTCTCGGCGATGGGTTCGGTGATGCTGCTTGCGATCACCAACCACATCACCCAGAACATCGCGAGCGTTCCGTTCCTGTGGGTGGTTCCGCTCGCGCTCTACCTCGTCACCTTCGTCCTCGCCTTCGATCACCCGCGCTGGTACGCGCCGCGGCTCGTCGCCGCTGCGCTCGCGCTGCTCCTGCCGCCGATGGCGTGGTTCATTCCTTCGCTCGATCTGCACATCGCCGTGCCCCTCTACCTCGCCGGCCTGTTCGTCGCCTGTCTGTTCTGCCACGGCGAACTGGCGCGCCTCAAGCCCGATCCTCGTCACCTGACGCGTTTCTATCTGGCGGTGTCGCTGGGCGGCGCGCTCGGTGCGGTCGCTGTGGCGATCGTCGTGCCGCTCGTGCTGCCGGGTTACTTCGAGCTCGGCATCGCCGTGGTCGCGCTCGGCGTGCTTTTCGTCGCTCGCTTGCCGCAGGCGGTTCGTGCCGCCGCCGCCTTCGTGGTCGTCGCCACTGCCGCCATGGCCGCCAAGGGGGCGTGGGAATACGCGAGCGGCATGCGCGTCATGGTGCGCGACTTCTACGGGGTGGTGCGCACGCGCGACCACGCCACGCCGGTGCCGTACCGCGCGATGTACCACGGCGCGATCATGCATGGGGGGCAGTTGCTCGGAGACGCCTATCGCAACGTGCCGGCGGACTACTTCGGTCCGAGTTCCGGCTACGGACGCGTGTTCGCGGCGCTCCACGCCGAGCGGCCCGGCCGTGCGCTCTCGGTCGGCGTGATCGGGTTGGGGGCGGGGGTGCTCGCCGCGTACGGCCGGCCGGGCGACCGCTTCGTGTTCTACGAGATCAGCCCGCGCGTGGTTGTCATCGCGCGCAGCGAATTCAGCTTTCTTGCGGACTCGCGCGCAGCGACCGAGGTCGTGCTCGGCGACGGCCGCTTGGCGCTCGAACGCGAAGCGCCGCGCGGCTACGACGTGCTCGGGGTGGACGCCTTCTCGGGCGACTCGATTCCGATGCATCTGGTGACGCGCGAGGCGATGGCGCTCTACATCAAGCACCTCGCACCCGACGGGGTGATCGTGTTTCAAGCCACCAACCGGTACGTGGACCTGACACCGGTGGTCAAGCGGCTCGCCAGCGAGTTCGGCTTCGAGGCGGTGCTCGTCTCCGACGTCCCGGCGGAGGCAAACGGCGTCGCGTATTGGTACTCCTCGACCGACCAGGTCATCGTCACGCGCAACCGCAAGCTGCTCGCCGCCGCGCCCCTTGCCGAGGTCGCACAGCCGATCGCGGACCGCCCGGAGCTGCCGACCTTCACCGACGCGCATCACAATTTGCTGAGGATCCTCAAGTAGCCGCTCGGTTACGCGGCGAGGTCCGGCTCGCCGCAATGGCGCAGGATCTCGGCGCGCACGCGCTCGCGCAGTTCCACCGCCGCGCTCCAGTCGGAGCCGCGCGCATGCACGGGCGGGGCCACCGTGACCGTGATGGGGTGGCGGCGCAGATACCAGGCGCCGTCGCGCAGCACCGAGCGCACGCCGCGCAGCGCGACGGCAACGACCGGGACGCCGGCCTGCGCGGCGGCCAGAAAGGCGCCGGTGCGAAAGGGAAGCAGGCCCGCGTTGCGGCGAAAGGTGCCTTCGGGAAAGACGACGAGCGAGGCGCCCGAGCGGGCGGCGGCGACGAGTTCCTCGGCGTCCTCGGCGCTGCGGGCAGGATCGAAGCGCTCGACGAAGCGCGTGCCGAAGCCGGCAAGGAACCTCCGCATGAGAGGGTTGGCGAGGAATTCGCGCTTGGCGACGAAAGCGTGACCCCGGTACTCGAGCAGGGCGACGAGCACCACGACGTCGAGATAGCTCGTGTGGTTGGCGGCGATCACCGCCGGGCCGCGCGGCAGGTGCTCCAGCCCGCGCGCGGTCACCGGGATAGCCGCCGCGCGCAGCGCCGCGCGCGCGAGCGCGCGGCCGACGCGCCAGACGACCGGCACCGGTGCAAGCGCCGCCACCGCGAAGGCCAGGGGAAGCAGCACGCCGAAGACGGCGTAGCCGCGAAGCGCAAAGAGCGCACCGCCGAGGCCACGCCCGAGGCGCCGCGTCTGCGCGGCGGCGCTTGCGGCGACCAGCCGTAGGACCTGCAGCCACACCGCGCGCGGGCGAGCGGCGGCGCCGCGCAGATAGTACTCGCGCGCGGCGGCGCGCCGAATCTTGCCGCTCGACGTCTTGGGCACCGTGTGCGCGGGGGCGAGCACCACCTCGTCGGGCGGCTCACCGAACACGGCGACGGACGCTTCGACGATGCGACGGCGGATCTCCTCGCGCGGCGCGCGCTTTTCGTCGCGCACTTCGGCCAGCACGACCAGCCGTTCGGTGCCGGTGACGGGGTCGGGCACGCCGAAGGCGGCGACGCAGCCGCGACGCACGCCGGCAATCGCGCCGACGGCCTCCTCGAGCTCGTACGGAACGAGGTTACGGCCGCCGCGGATGATGACGTCTTTCTCCCGCCCCGTGATATAGAGCCGGCCGTCCGCGAGGTAGGCGCGATCGCCCGTGTTCAGCCAGTCGCCGTCGAAGAGCGCGCGCGTCGCTTCGGCGTTGCGGTAATAGCCGGGCGTCGCCGAGGGCCCCCGGAACTGCAGCCGCCCTTCGTGGCGCTCGGGCAGCTCAAGGCCGAAGGCGTCCACGATACGCAGCTCGTGCTCGGGGATCGGGGTACCGCAGCAGACCACGCGCAGCGGCGCCGCATCGTCCGCGCGCGCCGGCCGCGCGACGCCGTGCCGCGCGAGCGCTTCGCGGTCGATGCGATCCTCACGCCAACGCTCGCCGGGGGGCGTGAACGCCAGGCCGACGGAGCATTCGGCGAGCCCATAGACCGGCGCGAGTGCGTTTTCGCGCAGGCCGTAGGGACGAAAACGCGCCTCGAACGCCTCGAGGGTCGCTGCGCTCACCGGCTCGGCGCCGTTGAACGCGAAGCGCCAGGACGCAAGGTCGAGGCCCTCGATCTCCTCGTCCCGGATGCGGCGCAGGCACAGCTCGAAGGCGAAATTCGGTCCCCCAGAGATCGTGCCCCGGTGCCGGTGGATGGCGTGCAGCCACGCCGCCGGCCGGGCAAGGAAAGCGAGCGGCGACATGAGCACGACGGGCATGCCGAGGTACAGCGTCGCGAAGCAGCCGCCGATCAGGCCCATGTCGTGATAGAGCGGAAGCCACGACACGAAAACGTCCTCGGCGCTTGCGCGCGCGGCGCGCGCCATCGCGCGCACGTTGGCAAGCAGGTTGGCGTGCGTGAGCACCACGCCTTTCGGGTTGCCGGTGGACCCCGAGGTGTACTGCAGGAAGGCGGTGTCGTGCGCGCGCGCGCGCAGCGGGGCAAAGCCGCCGCCGTCGCCTGCAAGGTCGGCGGGCACCCGCACCGCGCGCAGCGTCTGCACCCGGGCGCGCAGCAGGCGGGCGACCGTCTGCGCCTCGGGAACCGTGATCAGGATTGTCGCGGCGGCGTTACGCAGGATGCCGACGTGCCGCGTCAGGTGGTCTTCGAGGGTCGAGAGCCGGGCCGGCGGGTAGAGGGGCACCGGGATGCCGCCGGCGAGCAGTGTGCCGTAGAACGCGTACAGATACTCGCGGCAAGTCGGTAGCATGATCGCCACCGTTTCTCCGGGCGACAGGCCCGCCTCGACAAGGCGCGCCGCGAAACCGAGCGAGGCGTCGTAGAGCTCGCCGTAGCGGATCGGGAACTCCGCTGCGTCCTCGAGTAGCCGCACCGCGACGCGCGCGGGCTGGTGTGTCGCGTGGTATTCGAGCACCTCGCCGAGCGTGCGCGCGGCTTCGGGCGGGCGCACGGTGCCCGAGGCGACACGCGTCGCGCTGTCCCTCTCGGGCACGCGCGCGCCGCGGGGGCCTGCGGCTGCGGCGAGCGCGCGCAGCAGGTCGCGCGGCGTTTCGACCTCGGCGAGGGCCCGCTCGGGCAGGCTCAGCCCGAACTCGCGCTCGATGCGCAGCAGCAGCTCCATGCGCGCAAGGCTGTCCAGACCGAGCTCGCGGTCGAACGCGCTGTCGAGCGATACGGCCACCGGCGCGCCCGGCCGGGCCTCGTGCACCAATCCGGCGACGACCTCGAGAAGCCGCTCCGGGACGATGTGCGCGGCGGGCCGGTCCATCGCACGGCCGAGTGTACACTCGGGTTGCGATGCCGCTGGAAGCGCTCTCGCGCGTTTCGCTTTGCCGCGGCCTGGGCGCAGGGGCGAGCGCGCGGCTGCTCGCGCTTGCGCGCGAACGGCGATGGGCGGCGGGCGAACGGCTCGTGCGCCAGAACGAGCCTGCGCGCGGCGCCGTGATCATCGCCGAGGGCGAGGTCGCCCTGCAGGTGGCGCTGCCCGGCGGGCAGGCGCTCGAGGTCGGGCGTCTCGCCGCGGGCGACATCTTCGGCGAGATGGCGCTGCTCGAGGCCGGTCGCTGCAGCGCAAGCGCAGTGGCCGTGGGCGCGGTGCGCGGGTGGTTCCTCGGCCGCGACGAATTCCGCGCTCTCGTGGCGACGCGCGAACCCGAGGCGCTCGAGCTCCAGCGCGCGCTCATGCGCGACCTGCTGGCCAAGCTGCGCGCGCTGAACGGCCGGGCGCTGGCGCACGCCGCACCGGAGGACCGGCCGGCGCGGCGCGCGCTGCCCGCGGCCGATCCGCTCGCCGGTGTGGCGCGGCGCGAGCGCGCCGACTTCGATCTCGAGGCCTTCCTGCCGCGGCTACCTTTTTTTTCCGGCTTCGACGCAGAGGAGGTCGCGGCGCTCGCCGCGGAGGCACGCCTGCTCGAGTTGCCGCACGGTGCGTGGCTATTCGTGCAGGGGCAGCCGGCCGAGGCCTGTTTTCTGGTCGTTCGGGGGGCGGTCGAGGTGCTGGCCCGCGCTCGCGACCGCGAGCGCCGGGTCGCGATCGCCGGCCCCGGCGAACTGGTCGGGCACCTTGCGCTCCTCGAGGGTTGCGCGCACGGGGCGTCGGCGTGCATGCGCGAGGCGGGCTGGCTGCTCGAATGGCCGCGCGCGACCTTCCTGCGCCGCTGCGACGGAGCCGACGCGCTTGCGCTGCGGCTCGTGCGCGCCGTGCAGGCGAGCCTGCTGCGCGCGCTTGCGCGCACGAACACGCTGCTCGTGCGGCTGATCGCGCACGCGCAGCTCACCGCGGCGCACGCCGAGGCGGCGGCGCTCGCTGCGGAGCTGTACGGGCAGGGCTGGCAGGCCGAGCCGGCCCGCTCCTGACGGCGCGCTCAATCGAACAGCCGCACGGCGAGGCGCGGGCGACCGTTTCGGATCTCGGCGTAGAGGGCACCGTACTCGGGCAGCTCCATCCACGCCGCCGTATCCTGCGTGAGCGGCTCGGAGGCGACGAGGATCGAGTCGGCGTCGGCGGCGCCGCCTGCCATGCGCCATTCGCCGCCGTGCCATCCGTAGTCGCGCCCCAGCGTGTACCAGAGCGAAAGATAGGAAAGGTTCGCTTCGTGAAGCCGGGCCGGATCGTCGGTCCGGTAGCGTCCAAAGTCGAAACAGTAGCGCAGCGCTGCGAGCCGCTCGCCGTCGGTGAGGAACAAGTTCACGGCCGAGGACACACAGATGCCCAACTCTGCGCGCACCGCACGCAGCGCTGCGAGCGTCGCCTCGAGCGCCGCAAACACCGCCTGCTCGTCGCTCCCGGTGAGCTGCGACAGAAAGAGCGCGTAGATCCATTCGCTGTCGGTCGAGCCGCGGATCGCCCCCAGGTACTCGCGCCGGATGCGCAGCGCGAGCAGCCGCTTCATCTCGGAGAAGCGCGCCAGATCGCCGTTGTGCGCGAGCACCCAGCGCACGCCCGCGAACTCGAAGGGGTGCACGTTCGCAAGCGAGATGTCGACCGCGGGCGAGTACTCCACCCCCCGCACGTGCGCGATCACGCATCGGGCGCGCACCTTCCCGGCGAGGTTCTTGAGGTTGCGGTCGAAGACGGGGAGCGTGGTCGAGCTGTAGGAGAAAGGCGTGTGCGGCTCGTGCGAGCGGTCGCACCAGGCGCGCATGCCGAACCCCGCGAGGTTGAGCATATGGAGCATCCGAGGCATCGTGCTCTGGCGCACGAGGGCGGAGTCCGGTCGGTAGAGCAAGTCGTCGAGCAGCACCGGAGCCCCGAGATAAAGCAGCGCACGGCACATCGGTCGGCCCTCCCACGCCCAAGGCGGTCACCTGGAGCGTAGTATGCTAGCGGCCCAGGGCCCGGACCTCGGCCGGAGCGCTCGTGTACGAAACGGCACTGCAGCCGGACCTGGAAAGCCCGGCATTCCGGTGCGATCCCTATCCGGTGCTCGCGCAGCTGCGCGCGCGCGATCCGGTGCACTGGAATGCGCGCTTGAAGGGCTGGGTGCTCACGCGCCACGACGACGTGCGCGCGGCGCTCGTCGACGAGCGGCTTTCGTCGGACCGGCTGCGGCCTTTTTTCGCGGCCTTGCCCGAGGACGGCGCAGCGCAGTTGCCTACGCTGTCGCGCCACCTTCCGCATTGGATGGTGTTCCGCGATCCGCCGGCACATACGCGGCTGCGGCGCTTGGCGGCGCCACTCTTTAGCGCGGCGCGGATCGCCGCGGCCCAGCCGGTCGTGGAGGCGACGGTGGCACGGCTGCTCGCCGCGCTGCGCGACCGCAGCGATTTCGACTTCATCGCGGAGTTCGCCGGTCCGCTGCCTGCGCTCGTCGTCATGCGCCTGCTGGGGGTGCCGGAGGAGGAGCTTGCGCGCCTGAAGCGACGCTCGGACGAGCTCGCCCTTTTCGTCGGCAGCGCGCGCGCCTCGCCGCAGAAGTACGCGCACGCGGAAAAGGCCCTCCGGGAGCTGACGGAACTCTTTGCCGACCTCGTTGCCGCACGGCGCCGCGCGCCGCGCGCCGATGGCATCTCGGCGCTCATCGACCATGCGCGCGACCAGGACGACATCGGCGAGGACGAACTGGTCGCGACCTGCGTGCTGCTTCTGTTCGCGGGGCACGAGACGACGACAAACCTGCTCGGCAACGGGCTGCTTGCGCTGCTCGAGCACCCGGGGGAACTGGACAAGCTGCGGGCCGAACCGGCGCTTGCCGCGCGCGCGGTCGAGGAGCTTCTGCGCTACGATTCGCCTGCGGCTTCGGTCGTGCGCGTCGTGCGCGCAGCGCACGAGCGGCGCGGGCGGCGTCTGGCTGCCGGCGAGCGAGTCTTTGTGATGCTCGGTGCGGCGAACCGCGATCCGGCCGTCTACGCGCAGCCGGATCGGCTCTGGCTTGCGCGCGGTGGCCCCTCGTCTCTTGCCTTCGGCTATGGCCCGCACCTCTGTTTGGGTTTTGCGCTCGCGCGGCTCGAGGCGCGAGTGGCGTTGCCGGCGCTCCTTGCCGCTTGGCGCCGCATCGAGCTCGCCGAACCGGCCGCCCGGCTCGCCTGGCACGACTCGCTCGTCTTCCGCGGCCTCGTCCGCCTGCCGATCGCGGTGCGCCCGTGAGGGCAGCGCGGCCAGCGGCTTGACCGCAATCAAGCCGCCGCAGTCTCCGCGCACCCGATAATGCCCGCATGCAGGCAGGGCTGCGGGTGCGCGCCACACCGAAAGGCAGGCAGGTCGACCCGCACGCACGTTCCGAGGTTCGAGCCCTGCTTGGCGATGCGCCGCGCCGGCGTGACCTCCTCATCGAATTCCTGCACCGCATCCAGGACCGCTACGGCCACCTGGCGGTGCGGCATCTGGCTGCACTCGCCGAGGAGCTGCACCTGTCTCAGGCCGAAGTGTACGAAGTCGCGACCTTCTACCACCATTTCGACGTGGTAAAGGAGGGCGAGACGCCGCCGCCCTTGCTCACCGTCCGGGTCTGCGACTCGCTTTCATGCGAGCTGGCAGGGGCGCGCAAGCTGCTCGAACGGCTGCCTGCACTCCTTGGGCGCGAGGTGCGCGTGGTCGCGGCACCCTGCGTGGGCCGTTGCGCCGAGGCGCCCGTGGCCGTCGTGCACCGTTATCCCGTCGAGCGCGCCACCGCCGAAGCCGTGGTGCGAGCGGTCCAGGAAGGCGGGCGCGAATGCCCCGTGCCCGAGGCGATCGGCTACGCGGCGTACCGAGCCGGCGGCGGTTACCGGCTGATCGCCGACTGTCTGGCGGGCCGGCGCACGCGCGAGCAGATCACCGCGATCGTGGAGGCGGCCGGCTTGCGCGGTCTCGGCGGAGCGGGTTTCCCGGCTGCGCGCAAGTGGCGCATCGTCGCGGCCGAACCGGCGCCGCGGCTGATGGCGGTCAACATCGACGAGGGTGAACCCGGCACCTTCAAGGACCGCTATTTCCTCGAACGCGACCCGCACCGTGTCCTCGAAGGCATGCTCGTGGCCGCCTGGTGCGCGGGCGCGGGCGAGATCTACATCTATCTGCGCGACGAATACGCCGGCTGCCGAGCACTGCTCGAACGCGAGCTCGCGCGGCTCACGTCCGATCCCCCTTGTGCGCTGCCGCCCCTACACCTGCGCCGGGGTGCCGGCGCCTACATCTGCGGCGAAGAGTCCGCGATGATCGAATCGATCGAGGGCAAGCGCGGCATGCCCCGGCTGCGCCCGCCCTACGTCGCGCAGGTCGGCTTGTTCGGCCATCCCACGCTCGAGCACAACATGGAGACAGTCCATTGGGTGCGCGAAATCGTCGAGAAGGGAGCCGACTGGTTCGCCGGCGAGGGCCGTAACGGCCGCCGCGGGCTGCGCGCTTTCTCCGTGTCGGGCCGGGTGAAGAAGCCGGGCGTGCACGTCGCGCCGGCTGGAATCACGCTGCGCGAGCTCGTCGAGGAATACTGCGGCGGCATGCAGGAAGGGCATACGCTGTACGCCTATCTCCCCGGCGGTGCCTCGGGCGGCATCCTGCCCGCCTCCAAGGCCGACATCCCGCTCGACTTCGACACGCTGCAGCCGCACGGCTGCTTCATCGGGTCGGCGGCGGTGATCGTGCTATCGCAGGTGGACCGGGCGGCGGCTGCGGCGCGGAACCTGCTGCGCTTTTTCCGGGACGAATCCTGCGGCCAGTGCACACCCTGCCGGGTCGGCACCGCCAAGGCGCTCGCGCTCATCGAGGCGCCGCGCTGGAACGCCGCGCTCCTTGAGGAACTTGCGCAGGCGATGGCCGACGCGTCCATCTGCGGCCTCGGGCAGGCGGCGCCCAATCCGATCCTGAGCGTGCTGCGCGACTTTCGGCACGAGGTGGCTGAGGCGGCGGGCAGCTGAACGGAGGACTCTCATGGACGCAAGTGGCGCAACCCGTGCCGGGGTGCTCTTCCGGCTGGATGGCCGCGACGTCGAGGCGCGGCCCGGCGAGACGATCCTCGAGTGCGCGCGCCGCTACGGCATCGAAATTCCGCGCCTCTGCTACAAGCCGGGACTGCGTCCCGACGGCAACTGCCGCGCGTGCGTCGTCGAGGTCAAGGGTGAGCGGACGCTCGCGGCCTCGTGCTGCCGCAAGCCCTCGCCGGGCATGGAGGTCTGGAGTACGAACGAGCGCGCGCGCCGCTCCCAGCGCATGGTGCTCGAGCTGCTCCTTGCGGACATGCCACGCGCCGCGCGCTCGCCCGCCGACGAGCTCGCGCACTGGGCGGCTCACCTCGGCCTCGGCGCGCCGCGCTTTGGCCGACGTGCGCAGCCGGCGCCCGACCTCTCGCATCCCGCGATCGCGGTGCGCCTGGATGCCTGCATCCAGTGCACGCGCTGCCTGCGCGCATGCCGCGAGGAGCAGGCCAACGATGTGATCGGCTACGCGTTCCGGGGCGAGCACGCCGCGATCACCTTCGACCTCGGCGATGCGCTGGAGCAGTCGACCTGCGTCGCCTGCGGCGAGTGCGTGCAAGCGTGTCCCACGGGGGCGCTCGCCCCCGCGCGCGAGGCCTACCAGACTGCGATCGAGCGCGTCGTCGCCTCGGTGTGCCCGTTCTGCGGCGTCGGCTGCCAGCTCGACTACCACATCGCGCGTAACCGCATCGTCTACGTGACCGGCCGCGACGGACCGGCCAACCGCGGCCGGCTCTGCGTCAAGGGACGCTACGGCTTCGACTACGTGCACCATCGGCAGCGGCTGCTGCGCCCGCTCGTGCGCCGGCCCGGGGTGGCGAAGGATCCCGAGCGGCTGGTCGAGCCGGCGCGAGCCCACGAGGTCTTCCGCGAGGCGAGCTGGGAGGAGGCGCTCGAGATCGCGGCCACGGGCCTTGCGCGCATCCGCGCCGAGGACCGCTATGCGCTCGCCGGCTTTGGCTCGGCCAAAGGCACGAACGAGGAGGCGTATCTCTTCCAGAAGCTCGTGCGCACGGGTTTTGGCACGAACAACGTGGACCACTGCACGCGGCTATGCCACGCCTCTTCGGTTGCCGCTTTGCTCGAAGGCATCGGTTCGGGCGCGGTGTCCAATCCGGTGCGCGACGTGCTGCACGCGGAGGTGATCTTCGTCATCGGCGCGAACCCGACGGTGAACCATCCCGTCGCGGCCACCTGGATAAAGAACGCAGCCCGGCGCGGCGCGACGCTCATCGTCGCCGATCCGCGGCGCACCGACTTAGCCCGCCACGCCACCTACGACCTCCAGTTCCGGCCGGACACGGACGTTGCGCTGCTCAACGCGATGCTTCACGTCATCGTCAGCGAAAACCTCGTCCACCAGGAGTTCGTACGCACGCGCACGTCCGAGTTTGAAGCGCTCGCCGCCAACGTGCGGCGCTTCTCGCCCGAAGCGATGGCGCCGGTGTGCGGTGTTCCGGCGCCGACCCTGCGCGAGGTGGCTCGCCGCTACGCCACTGCGAAGGCGTCGATGATCCTCTGGGGCATGGGGATCAGCCAGCACGTGCACGGCACCGACAACGCGCGCTGCCTGATCGCGCTGGCGCTCGCCACCGGCCAGATCGGCCGTCCGGGCACGGGGCTACATCCGCTGCGCGGCCAGAACAACGTGCAAGGCGCCTCGGACGCAGGCCTGATCCCGATGGTCTTCCCGGATTACCAGCGCGTCGACGACCTCGAGGCCAATCGGCGTTTCTCGCAGTTTTGGGGCGTGCCACTCGATGCGCGTCCCGGCCTCACCGTCGTCGAAGTGATGAAAGCGGCGCGCGAGGGGCGTATCCGGGGCATGTACATCATGGGCGAGAATCCGGCCATGTCGGACCCCGATGCGGCGCACGCACGGGCCGGGCTCGCACGGCTTGCGCACCTGGTGGTCCAAGATATTTTTCTCACCGAGACGGCGGCGCTCGCCGACGTCGTGCTTCCGGCCACCGCCTGGCCGGAGAAGGCGGGAACCGTCACGAACACCGACCGCACGGTACAGTTGGGTCGTCAGGCGCTCGAGCCGCCGGGCGAGGCCCGGCCGGACCTGTGGATCGTCGTCGAGATGGCCCGGCGTCTGGGGCTCGGGTGGAACTATGCGAGCGCGCGCGAAGTGTGGGAGGAGATGCGCCGCTGCATGCCTTCGATTCGCGGCATCTCCTGGGAGCGGCTCGAACGCGAGGGTGCGATCACCCATCCGTGCCGGGAGGAAAGCGATCCCGGCCAGCCCGTCGTCTTCGTCGAGCGCTTCCCGACGCCGAGCGGGCGGGGACGCTTCGTGCCGGCCGACCTGTTGCCGGCGGCCGAGCAGCCCGACGCGCACTACCCGATGGTGCTGATCACGGGGCGCCAGCTCGAACACTGGCATACGGGCGCGATGTCGCGGCGCAGCCTCGTGCTGGACGCGATCGAGCCGCGACCGACGGCGTCCCTGCATCCGCTCGACCTGGTCGAACTGGGCGTGCGTCCAGGCGATCTGGTGACTCTCGAGACGCGCCGCGGACGCATCAGCCTGTACGCCCGCGCCGACGAGGGTACGCCGCGCGGTGCCGTGTTCGTGCCGTTCGCATTCTACGAAGCGGCGGCGAACCTGCTCACCAACCCGGCGCTCGATCCCTTCGGCAAGATTCCGGAGTTCAAGTACTGCGCCGTGCGCGTCACCGCGGGGGGGACGCCACCCGCGGATCCGGGTTACGGCGGCCAGCCCGAGCGGCTGCGCGCGGCGGCGTAGCGGGCCGGCATCTCGACTGTTTCGACGCGCGCCGGATCGCGATTGACCGCGGTCAAGGCTGCGCGCGCGCGCGCTCTTTGACAATGCGCGGCTGCGCGCAAGGAGGGAATTGCGACGTCATGCCGACGGACATCGAAATCGCTCAGGCGGCGAGGCTGCGCCGCATTTCCGAGGTGGCACGCGAAAGACTCGGCATCGCGGAGGAGCATCTCGAGCCCTATGGCCACTACAAGGCGAAGGTCTCGCTGCGCTACCTTGACGCGCTCGCCGCGCGGCCCGACGGAAAGCTCATCCTGGTCACGGCGATCAGTCCGACGCCCGCCGGCGAGGGCAAGACCACAACGACGGTGGGCTTGGGCGACGGCCTGAACCGCCTCGGCAAGCGGGCGATGATCTGCCTGCGCGAACCCTCGCTCGGACCGGTGTTCGGCGTCAAGGGCGGTGCTGCCGGAGGCGGCTACGCGCAGGTGGTGCCCATGGAAGACATCAACCTGCATTTCACCGGCGACTTCTCGGCGATCGCGCTCGCCCATAACCTCCTTGCGGCGATGCTCGACAACCACATCGCACACGGCAACGCCCTTGGCATCGATGCGCGTCGCATCCAGTGGCGCCGGGTGGTCGACATGAACGACCGGGCGTTGCGCGACATCGTCGTCGGCCTCGGCGGAACGGCCAACGGCTACCCGCGCGAGGACGGTTTTGACATCGTCGTCGCCTCCGAGGTGATGGCCATCTTTTGCCTTGCAACCTCGCTCGATGATCTCAAGAAACGGCTCGGCGCGATCATCGTCGGCTACACCCGCGAGGGGCAGCCGGTGCGCGCGCGCGATCTCAAGGCCGACGGGGCGATGACCGTGCTGCTCAAAGACGCGCTCGCGCCCAACCTCGTGCAGACGCTCGAAGGCAACCCGGCCTTCGTGCATGGAGGGCCGTTTGCCAACATCGCGCATGGCTGCAACTCGGTGATCGCGACGCGGGCGGCGCTGAAACTGGCCGATTACGTGGTGACCGAGGCGGGTTTCGGCGCGGACCTGGGCGCCGAGAAGTTCCTCGACATCAAGTGCCGCAAGAGCGGCCTGCGCCCCGCGGCGGCGGTGATCGTGGCGACGGTGCGCGCGCTCAAATACCACGGGGGCGCCGACGCGAAGGCGCTCGACCGCGAAGACCTCGCTGCGCTGGACAAGGGGTTCGCGAACCTCGCGCGGCACGTCGAGAACGTGCGCGACGTCTACGGCCTGCCCTGTGTCGTCTCGTTCAATCGTTTCACCTTCGACACCGAAGCCGAGCTTGCGCTCGTGCGCCGCAAGACCGAGGCGCTCGGCGTGCCTTTCGTGCTGGCGACGCACTGGGCCGACGGCGGACGGGGCGTCGAGGCGCTCGCGCGCACGGTGGTGGAGCTGTGCGAGGCGCCGGCCTCGCCGCGCTTCGTCTACGAAGACGCCGACACCCTCTGGGACAAGATCGGCAAGATCGCCCGCCGCGTCTACCGCGCATCCGCGGTCACGGCCGACTCGAAGGTAAGGGCGCAGATCCGCAGGCTGCAGGAGGAGGGCTTCGGCCATTTCCCGGTCTGCGTCGCGAAAACGCAGTCCTCGTTTTCGACCGACGCGCAGCTGCGCGGCGCCCCGCAAGGCCACGTCGTCAACGTGCGCGAGGTGAGGCTTGCGGCAGGCGCCGAATTCGTGGTCATGATTTGCGGCGACATCATGACGATGCCCGGCCTTCCCAAGACACCCGCCGCGGAGAGAATCGATCTTGTCGACGGTCGCGTCGTGGGCCTATTCTGAGGCGCGGCGCGCGCCGTTTCCCGCGCCGAAACGTCGAAGTGCGGTGAGCGAAGGCCGGCGGCCCGCGCGGCCTCGACGCGTGCCGCATCGAGGCGCTCGCGTGGTGCTCCAGCGGACGGCGCAGTGCGCAACGGCCCTTGCGCGCCCGCGCCGCGCGGCGTGCGTCGGGCGCGGGCGAGCGTGCCGGTACAATGGCGAGCGCCGCAAGGAGGAGAGGTGGACCCGGTACAGTGGTTAGCGGTGACGGTTTTCACCGTCACCATTCTGATCGTCATTTCCAATCGTCTCGACAGCACGCTCGCGGCGCTCGCCGGCGTCGCGGTCATGATCTGGCTCGGCGTCATGACCGAGACCGACGCCTTCGGCTACGTGGATTGGAACGTGATGGCGATCCTCGTCGGCATCTGGCTGATCGCCGGCTATTTCGGGAGAACCGGCGTGCCCTCGTGGTTGTCGGTGCAGGCGCTGCGGCTTTCGGGGGGGCACCCCGGACTCCTCGTGATGATCCTCACCTTCCTTGCCGGCATCGTCTCGATGTTCGTCGACAACGTGGTGACGATCCTCATGATGGCACCGGTCGCGCTGCCGCTTGCGCGCGCGATGGGAATCCCGGCGACGCCCGTGATCCTGATGATCGGTTTCGGCGCGAACTTCATGGGCACGGCGCTTTTGATCGGCGACCTGCCCCCGCAGATGCTGCACAGCGTCGCCGGCGCGGAGTTCTTCGATTTTGTCTGGCAGCACGGCCGGCCGTCGTCCTTCCCGGTGCTCATGATCACGTTCCTGATCACGCTCGCGGCGATGTGGGCGTACGGCTTTCGCGGCCGCCGCCGCGTCGCCGACATCGCTGCGCTCGGCATCGACGCAAGGATCCCGAACCCCCTCTTTGCCACCGTGGTCGTCGTCTGGTTCCTCGGCACCGTCGTGGCGATGTCGCTGCGCGAGCTGATCGGGGTGAAGCTCGGCTTCATCGCGCTCACGGGCGCGGTCTCGCTCGTGCTCGTGCTCGCGCTGCTGGGCGAGAGGGTAAAGGCGGCCAGTTTCGAGGAAGCGTTGCAAGAACTCGACTGGCGTGCCATCTTTTTCTACATTGCTCTTTTTGCGCTCGTCGGCGGGCTCGAGAAGAGCCACGTGCTGGATCTGCTTGCGCAGGCGCTCGCGCCGGTCTTCCGCGACAGTTACGCCCTCGGCGCTTCGCTGCTCTATTGGGTCACGGTGCCCATCGTGGGCCTGGTCGAGCACGACGCCTATATCCTGACGTTCCTCTATGCGATCCGCGACCTCGGGCAGGCCGGGATCGAACCGTGGCCGCTCTACTGGATGCTTCTCTGGTCGGGGACGCTGGGGTCGAACCTGACCGTGGCCGGCGCCCCGGCGCTCTATGTCGCTTTGACGCTCGCCGAGAAGGAGGAGGGGCGCAAGGTGAGCCTGCGCGAGTTCCTCGCCTGGAGCGTACCCTTTACCGTCGTCTGCGCCGGTGTCTGTTACGCGCTGGGCATGCTGATCTGGGTGCTCCCCTACGCCGGCTAGGAGGCCGCTCACGTGTTTACACACATCCTGATTCCCACCGACGGTTCTCCCCTCTCGGCCGCAGCGGCGAAAGCCGGCGTGCGGCTCGCGCAGGCGCTCGGCGCCCGCGTCACGGGCCTATTTGCCGCCCCCCCTGCCACCCCGATCGTCTACCGCGACGTGCTGCCCGTGGGCTATGCAACGCCGGAGCGGCACGAGAAAATGATTCAACGCGCAGCGCAAGCCCATCTCTTGGTGATCGAACGCGCCGCAAAAGCGGCGGGCGTGCCGTGCGAATGCGTCACTGTGACAAGCGATTTTCCGGCCGAGGCGATTTTGGAGACCGCCCGCAAGCGCGGCTGCGACCTCGTGTTCATGGCCTCGCACAGCCGCCGGGGACTGCGCGGGCTGCTGCTCGGCAGCCAGACGCAGAAAGTGCTTGCGCACGCGAAGCTGCCCGTGCTCGTCTATCGCAGCGGGGGCGGCTAACAGAGGGGCGCGTCTCTTGACCGCAGTCAAGGAAGGGCGGTTGCGCATCTTTGGACAATTCATATTTCAAGGAGAGAAGGAGGGCTTATGAAAGCAGGGCTGCGCAAACTGTGCGGAGCGGTGCTCGCGGCGAGCGCCCTTGCGCCGGCTTCCGCCCAGGCGTGGGAACCGAGCCGCAACGTCGAGTTCATCATTCCCGCCGGGACCGGGGGCGGGGCCGACCAAATGGTGCGTGCCATCCAGGCGATCGTCGCAAAGCACAACCTGGCCAAGGTCGCGATCCTGCCCGTCAATAAGCCCGGCGGTGCGGGGGCGGAGGGCTTTCTTGACGTGAAGGCGTCGGTGGGCGAGGCGCACAAACTGGTGATCACGCTGTCGAACTTGTTCACGACGCCGCTTGCCACCAACACGCCGTTCAACTGGCGTGACCTGACGCCGGTGCAGATGCTCGCACTCGACAACTTCGTGCTTTGGGTGCAGGAGGGCACGCCCTACCGCACGGCGAGGGACTACGTCGAAGCCGTCAAGAAGGCTGGACCGGGCAAGTTCAAGATGGCGGGAACCGGCGCGAAACAGGAAGACCAGATCATCACCGTCGCGATCGAGCAAGTGACCGGTGCGCGCTTCACCTACGTGCCTTTCAAGGGAGGGGGCGAAGTGGCCACGCAGCTTGTCGGTGGGCACGTCCACTCGACGGTCAACAATCCGATCGAGGCGGTCGGCCACTGGCGCGCCGGGAAGCTGAAGCCTCTCTGTGTCTTCGAGTCCAAGCGCATGCCGTACCCGGCCAAGGTGACGGGGACCATGTCCTGGCAGGACATCCCGACCTGCAAGGAGCAGGGTCTGGACGTCGAGTACCTCATGCTGCGCGGCGTGTTCATGCCAGCGGGCGTCAAGCCCGAGCACGTCGATTACTACGTCGGCTTGTTCGCCAAAGTGTTCGAGACGCCGGAGTGGAAGCAGCTCATGGAGCAGGGGGCGTTCAACCAGACGCGCCTCAAGGGCAAGGAGTACGCCGACTGGGTCGCGCGCGAGGAGGCTCGGCACGTCGTGCTCATGCGCACCGCGGGATTCCTCGCCGGCCGGTGAGCGGCCGCGAGTCAGGACGGCCCGCCGACGGCGGGCCGATTTTTTTCGGGGGTGTTCAATGCGTAGAGAGGGAGCGGCGCTGCGCCAGCGGAGCGCAGAAGCGGTGATCGCCGCGCTCATGGTCGCGGCCGGTGCCGTGGTCGCGATCGAGGCGACGAGAATAGGTGCGCGCTGGGTGGACGACGGTCCGCAGACGGGGTACTTCCCGTTCTACGTCGCGCTGCTCCTGTGCGCGGCCGGCGCGGTCAACCTGGTGCGCGCGTTCACGGTGAGCGGGCGCGCGGCCGAGGCGGTGTTCGTCGAGGCTGCGCCGCTGCGCCAGATCCTTGCCGTGCTCGTGCCCTCGGCGGTGTTCGCCGCCGCGATCCCGTGGCTGGGGCTGTACGTCGCCGCCGCCGTGTACATCGCCTACTTCATGGTGCGCATCGGCCATTACCGGGCCTGGCAGGCGCTCGCCACGGGCGGCGCCGTGGGCCTGATCCTGTTCCTCATGTTCGAGCTCTGGTTCCTGATCCCGCTGCCGAAGGGGCCGCTCGAGCGCGTGCTCGGGCTGGGCTGAACGATGGAAGAGCTGCAGTCGCTTGTGCACGGCTTTGCCGTCGCGCTCAGCTGGAAGAACGTGGCCTTCATGCTGGTGGGCGTGGTGCTCGGCGTGCTGATCGGCGTGCTGCCCGGGCTGGGCGGGGCCAACGGCGTGGCGATCCTGCTTCCGCTCACCTATACGCTTGCCCAGACGCCCGGCGGGGCGACCACGGCGATCATCCTGCTCTCCTGCATCTACTGGGGCGCGCTTTTCGGTGGCGCGATCACCTCGATCCTGTTCAACATCCCCGGCGAACCGTGGAGTGTCGCGACCACCTTCGATGGCTATCCCATGGCGCAGAAGGGACTCGCGGGCGAGGCGCTCACCGCCTCGTTCACCGCGTCCTTCTTCGGCGCACTCGTGGCGGTGGTGATGATCACCTTCGTCTCGCCGCTTGTTGCCCAGTTCGCGCTCGCATTCGGACCGCCCGAGTTCTTCGCCGTCTACTTTCTCACCTTCTGTGCCTTCATCGGCACGAGCAAGGAGCCGCCGTTCAAGACGCTCGCGGCGATGATGCTCGGCTTTGCGCTCGCGGCCGTGGGCACCGACACGGTGACGGGGACGCTGCGCTTTACCTTCGGCGCGACGTCGCTCATGGGCGGCTTCCATTTCCTCGTCGCGGTGATCGGCTTGTTCGGCATCGGCGAGATCCTGCTTAGCCTGGAGGAGGGATTGTCGTTCCGGGGCGCGCGGGCGCGCATCAATCTGCGGGTCGTCTGGCAGACTTGGCGCGAGCTGCCGCGCTACTGGGCGAGCGCGCTGCGCTCGAGCGCGATCGGCTGCTTCATGGGCGTCGTGCCCGGCGGAGCGACCCCGGCCTCTTTCATGAGCTACGGGGTCGCGCGGCGCCTGTCGCCGAACGGGCGCCGCTTCGGCAAGGGCGAGGTCGAGGGTGTGGTCGCACCGGAGGTCGCGAACAACGCGGCAGGAACCTCGGCGCTGCTGCCGATGCTCACCCTCGGCGTGCCCGGATCGCCCACCGCCGCGGTCCTGCTCGGCGGCCTCATGATCTGGGGCCTGCAGCCGGGTCCGCTCCTCTTTACCGAGCAGAAGGACTTCGTCTGGGGGCTGATCGCCTCGATGTATCTTGGCAACCTGGCCGGTCTGGTGGTCGTCCTCACTTGTGTACCGCTGTTTGCCGCCATCCTGCGCGTGCCCTTCCCGCTGATCGCACCGATCATCGTCGTCGTGTGCGCGGTCGGGGCGTACACGGTGAAGAACGCGGTGTTCGACGTCTGGCTGATCATCGTCTTCGGCGTGCTCGGTTATGCGTTCCGCAAGCTACAGTATCCGCTCGCCCCGCTCGTGCTCGCCCTCGTGCTCGGCGACCAGGCCGAGGCGGCGTTCCGTCAAGCGATGATCATGTCGGGCGGCAGCCTCGCGATCTTCTTCTCCCAGCCGCTCGTTGCATCGATCACGGGACTCGCGCTCGCGCTGCTCGCCTGGCCGCTGCTCAACTGGCTCGCGCGCAAGGTGCGCGGCGACTGAGAAGCCCGCGCGCTCAGCCGTTTTTACGGTGCACGGCGCTCACCCCGGCAGCGCCTGTCGCTTGCGCGGCGCCGAGGCGCTGGCGCAGGCGCGAGAGCGTTTCCGGGGTCAGGTTGAGGTACGCCGCGAGCTCCTTCTTCGGGATGCGGCCGGCGAGCTCCGGATGCTTGCGTCGAAACCGGAGCAGCCGTCCGGGCGCATCGAGGAGGTGCAAGGTGATGGTGTGCGCCATGACCTCCGACATCAGTTTCATCACCTCGTACTCGAAACGGGCCTTCACATCCGGATGGCGGTCGAGAAACGCGACCCAGCGTGGCATCGGCACGGAGGCGACGCGCACGCGTGTGACCGCGACGATCGAATAGGGGATCGGGGTGCGCAGCCGCCAGGCGGCGTAGGACGTGTCCATTTCCCGCTCGGCTGCGAAACGCAGAATCATCTCGTGGCCTTCGGGGTTCGAGACCACGCGCTTGAGCATCCCCTCGAGGATGAAAAACTGCTCCATGTCCTCGTCGCCCTGGCGCACGAGGGGCTCGCCTTTGCGGTATTCTGCAATCGACAGCAGCGGCTCGAGCGCGACCCACTGGTCCGGCCGGAGGTCTTTCAGGAGGTAGTTTTCGCGCAGCTGCAGCCGCAGCGTGTGGCGCTGGGGGTGATTGACAAGTGCGGTCATCGCCCCCCGATTCTAGGCGCTTGACCGCCGTCAAGGCCGCGCGGCGGCGGGCGTTTCTATCATGCGGCGCGCAAACGGAGGACTTCATGGGCAGTGCCAACCCCCGCGTCGCCCCTGCGGGCGCGACGCCGAGCGCGGAACGCGCGCCGTTCACTGACGGCTTCCACCTCGTCGTCGACGCCCTGCAGTTAAACGGGATCGACACGATCTACGGGCTGCCGGGCATCCCGATCACCGACCTTGCGCGTCTGGCGCAGGCCAAAGGCATGCGCGTGATCTCGTTCAGGCACGAGCAGAGCGCCGGCTACGCCGCCGCGATCTCGGGCTTTCTCACCCAGACGCCTGGAGTGTGCCTCACCGTGTCGGCGCCCGGATTCTTGAATGGACTGACGGCGCTCGCGCACGCGACGACGAACTGCTTTCCGATGATTCTGATCAGCGGTTCCAGCGAGCGCGAGATCGTCGACCTGCAGCAGGGCGACTACGAGGAGATGGACCAGCTCGCCATCGCCAAGCCGCTCGCCAAGGCCGCGTTCCGCATCCTGCGCGCCGAGGATATCGGCATCGGCGTCGCACGCGCCATCCGCGCAGCCGTCTCGGGCCGCCCCGGCGGCGTGTACCTCGATCTGCCGGGTAAGCTGCTCGCGCAGACGCTCGACGCGGAGGCCGGCCGGCGCTCGCTCGTCAAGGTCGTCGACCCGGCGCCAAGGCAGATGCCGGCGCCCGAGGCGGTCGAACGGGCGCTCGCCCTGCTGCGCGGCGCGCAAAGGCCGCTCATCATCCTCGGCAAGGGGGCGGCGTATGCGCAGGCTGACGCCGAAATTCGCGCGCTCGTCGAGCGCACCGGCATTCCCTACCTGCCCATGTCGATGGCCAAGGGACTGCTGCCGGACACGCACGAGCAGTCAGCCGCGGCGGCGCGTTCCTTCGTGCTGCCCGAGGCCGACGTAATCATGCTGATCGGCGCGCGGCTCAACTGGCTGCTCGCCCACGGCAAGGGCAAGACCTGGGGCGCGAAGGGGGAAAAAGAGTGGGGCGGGCAGCGCTTTGTGCAAATCGACATCTGGCCCCAGGAGATGGACAGCAACGTGCCGATCGAGGCGCCGGTGGTCGGCGACATCGGCTCGTGCGTACGCGCGCTGCTCGCAGGCATCGGTCCCGACTGGCCGAAGCCCCCGGCGGCGTGGTTGCAGGCAATCGCCGAACGCAAGGCGAAGAACATCGCGCGCATGAGGGAACTGCTCGTCCAGAATCCCTCGCCGATGAACTTCCACAGCGCGCTTGCCGTGGTGCGAGACATCGTGCGGGAGAATCCAGAAGTGATTCTCGTCAACGAAGGCGCGAATGCGCTCGACTATGCACGCGCGATCGTCGACATGTACCGACCGCGCAAGCGGCTCGATGTCGGGACCTGGGGTGTCATGGGCATCGGCATGGGCTATGCGGTGGCCGCGGCCCTCGTCACCGGCCATCCGGTGATCGCGGTCGAGGGCGACAGCGCGTTCGGCTTCTCCGGTATGGAGGTCGAGACCGTGTGCCGTTACGGCCTGCCGGTGTGCGTCGTGGTGATGAACAACAACGGCGTCTATCGGGGCACCGACGTCAACCCGACCGGCCGCGAGCCGGCGCCCACGGTCTTCGTCAAGGGCGCGCGCTACGACCGGCTGATCGAGGCCTTCGGCGGCAAGGGCGTGCACGCCCGCACGCCGGAGGAGCTGCGCGCCGCGATCAACGAGGCGCTCGCCACGCGGCGACCGACTCTCATCAATGCGGTGATCGACGAGACGGCCGGGACCGAGAGCGGCCGCATCACGAACCTCAACCCGAAGAGCGCGCAGAAATAGACCGCGAGGCGAAGGCACGCAGCCGACTGCCCGGGAGTGCACACACATGGAAGCGTTGAAGGGAGTCCGTATTCTCGATATGACCCACGTGCAGGCGGGTCCGACCTGCTCGCAACTGCTCGCCTGGCTGGGCGCCGACGTCATCAAACTCGAGCCGCCCACGGGCGACATCACGCGCGGACAGCTGCGCGATGTGCCGGGTGCCGACAGCCTGTACTTCACGATGCTCAACTGCAACAAGCGCTCGATCACGGTCAATCTGAAGACGGCCGAAGGCAAGCAGGTGTTGACCGACTTGATCCGGCGCTGCGACATCCTGATGGAGAACTTCGGCCCGGGCGTGCTCGACCGGCTCGGATTCTCGTGGGAGGAGGTCCACCGCATCAACCCGAGAATCGTGATGGGCTCGATCAAGGGCTTCGGGTCCACCGGTCCTTATGCGGATTTCAAGGCGTACGAGAACGTGGCGCAGGCGATGGGCGGAGCGATGAGCACAACCGGTGTTCCCGACGGTCCCCCTTTCGTCACGGGTGCGCAGATCGGCGACTCGGGCACCGGCTTGCACTTGGCGATCGGGTTGCTGGCGGCGCTGCGGCAGGCCGAGCGCACCGGCGTGGGTCAGTACGTCGAGGTCGCGATGATGGACGGGGTGATGAACCTCTGCCGGGTCAAGTTTCGCGACCACCAGCGGCTCGAGCGGGGGCCGCTTCCCGAATACTCGGTTCCCACATACAAGGGCATGGGCGAAGTCCCGCGCGCGGGCAACGACTCCGGAGGCGGCCAGCTTGGCAACGCCATTCACTGCCGGCCGCACGGCGCGAACGACTGGATTTACGTGGTCGTGCAGGAGGCGGTATGGGAAGCGCTTGCGCGGCGCGTCGGATCGGAAGTCGGCATGCCGGACATGGCGAGCGATCCCCGCCTTGCCACGATCGAGGAACGGCGTAAGAACCAGAATCTGATGTGGACGCTGCTCAACAAGTTCGCCGAGCGCTACACCAAGCGCGAGATGATGAAAATCCTGAACGACCTCGACGTGCCGTGTGGCCCGATCATGAGCACCGCCGATCTCGCCAACGATGAACATGTGCGCGGGCGTCAGATGTGGGTCGAGCTCGACCACCCGCAGCGCGGGAAGTGGTACAACGTGGGCATGCCGATCAAGCTGTCGGCTTCGCCCCCGGTGATTTGCCGCTCGCCGCTCCTGGGAGAGCACACCGACGAAATCCTGCGCGAAGTACTCGGCTACGACGAGGCGAGGATCGCGGCACTGCGGGCCGCGGCGGCGCTCTCGGCACCGCCGCGCAAGGCCGCCTGAGGAGGCGCGCCGATGCGCGTCGCGCTCATCGGCCAGCAGGAATTCGGACGAGCGGTGCTCGAGGCTTTCCTCGCCCGCGGCGACCAGGTCGCGGGCGTGTTCTGCGCGCCGGAGAAGCCGGGGGCGAAGGCCGACCCGCTCAAGGCGGCGGCCGAGCAGAAGGGCGTTGCCGTGTTTCAATTCCAGAGCCTGCGCTCGGCGCAGGCGCAGGAGGCGCTTTCCCGCCTGGCCGCCGACCTGGGTGTGATGGCCTACGTGCTCCAGTTCGCGCCGCAGGAGTTCGTGTCGATTCCAAGGCACGGAACGATCCAGTACCACCCTTCGCTACTGCCGCGCTACCGGGGGCCCTCGTCGATCAACTGGCCGATCGTGCGCGGAGACACCGAGACCGGCCTGACCATTTTTCGTCCCACGGAAGGGCTGGACGAAGGCCCCGTCATCCTGCAAAAGCGCACGCACATTGGTCCGGACGACACGTTGGGCACGGTCTATTTCGAACGGCTGTTCCCGATGGGGGTCGCGGCGCTGCTGGAAGCGGCGGACCTCGTCGTCGCCGGCCGGCACCGCGAAATTCCGCAGGACGAGTCGCAGGCGAGCTACGAAGGCTGGTTCCGTAAGGCCGAAGCGCGCATCAACTGGGCGAACCACATCGATTTTGTCTACAACCTGATTCGCGGCAGCGACCCGGCGCCCGGTGCATGGACGACGTTGGAGGGCAGGGAGCTGCAGATCTTCGACGCGCGCAAGCATCCGGTGCGCACCTTCGGCGCGGTCAAGGGCGGCCCTGGCGAGATCGTCGAAGTGGGCCAGACGTCCTTTCAGGTGACCGCTCAGGGCGGACGCATCGAGGTGTTGCGCGCCCGCTTGGGCGACGGCCGCAAGCTGCCCGCCGCCGAGCTGATCGCAGGCGGTGCGGTACGGCTCGGCCAGCGCCTGGGCGAGGGCGGATAAAAAGAGCCGCCCGGCGCCGTTCGCTTCAGGGGCGCCCTCGTCGCGCGCAAAAGTGCGCGTGCGCGCAGCACGGCGATTTGACCCCCCTTAACAACGCTGCAAGAATTTCCCGCACCCGTGACCGAGCGGCGGGTCGTGGGCGCTGCGGGCGGGCGCCAACCCGGCGTGTCGGCGCAGGTGCGCGAGGAGGGTTCCATGCGGCTCATCGGCGGGAATTTTTGGCGCAGCGACGGGTTCCTCGGCCTTGCCGTGGCGCTGCTCGTGTTCGCCTTTGCCGGCAGCGACCTTTTGCAGGGTCTCGAGCGCAAAGCCTACGACCTCGGCGTACAGGCCTCGGCGCGCACCCCCTCGGACCGCATCGCGGTGATCGCGATCGACGACGCGTCGATCGCGAACATCGGTCGCTGGCCCTGGTCGCGGGAAGTGCACGCGAAGATGATCGACCTGCTCGTAGCGGCCAGACCCAAGGCGATCGGCTACACGGTGTTCTTCAGCGAGCCTCAGCAGGATCCCGGCTACGCGTACATCCGGCGCCTGCTCGAAGTTGCCGAGAAGACCGAGGCGGAGGGTGGCGCAATGGGTGCGGCAGCCCTCCTGCCGTTGTTGCGCGAGGCCGAAGAGGCGCTCAACGCCGACCGGCGGCTCGCGCGCAGTTTCGCCGGCGCCGGCAATGTACTCTTGCCGCTCCTGTTTACGCTCGGCGACCCGCTCGGCAGGCCCGACCGGCCGCTGCCTGACTTTGTCCAGAAGAACCGGCTTGCCGTCAGCGCCGCGGCTTCCGAGGCCCTCGCGCTTCCGACGCGCGCGGTGCAGGTGCCGATCGAGTTGATCGGGAGCGTCGCGGCCGGGCTTGGCCACCTGAACGCGAACCCGGACGTAGATGGAGCGATCCGCACCGAGCCGCTCGTGCTCGCGTACTACGACCAGTACTATCCGTCGTTTTCGATGATGCTCGCGGCCCATGCGCTCAACCTCGGGCCGGCCGACGTGCGCGTGCGACCGGGCGAGGGCGTCGCGCTTCAGAGGCTGCGCATCCAGACCGACGCTGCCCTTCAGATGCGCACCTTCTTCTACCGGGACCGCGACGGTCGGCCGGCCTTCCCGGTGGATTCGTTCTTCGACGTGCTCGTGGGCAAGATTCCGCCCGAGAAGTACCGCGACAAGATCGTGCTCATCGGCCCGACGGCCGCGGGCGTGGGGACGACCTCGGTCACCCCCGTGTCGCCCGCGATGCCGCCCGTGTTGACGCTCGCGCATGCCGTCTCGTCGATCTTGCAGGAACACTTCTTCATCGTGCCGGCATGGGCGGGCGCGTTCGAACACGGCGTCTTCCTGCTCGTCGCGCTGTATCTCATCGTGCTGCTGCCGCGGCTTGCCGCGGCGCCGGCGGCGGCGCTGACCGCCGGCCTGCTGGCCGCGCTGCTCGTCGCTCACTTCGTGCTCATGACCGTGCAGGCGGTGTGGGTTCCGCTGATGGTGCCGGGCGTGCTGCTCGTGCTCGGCCACGTCGCGCTTGTGACCAAGCGGTTCATCGTCACCGAACGGGCAAAGCTGACGGCAGATGCGAGTTCGGCCGAGTCGAACCGCATGCTCGGCCTCGCCTACCAGGGGCAGGGGCAGCTGGACATGGCCTGGGACAAGTTCCGCCAGGTGCCGCTCTCGGACGCGGTGATGGACAACCTCTACAACCTCGCACTCGACTTCGAGCGCAAGCGGCAGTTCAACAAGGCGGAGGCGGTGTTCCGCCACATGGCCGGTTACAACCCGAAGTTCCGCGACCTGGAGCAGCGGCTGGCGCGCACGCGCCAGCTGGCTGAGACCGTGATCCTCGGAGGAGCGGCCAGCCATCCGGGGGGCAGTCTGCAGCTCGGCCTCGGCGAGAAGCCGAAGTTCGGCCGTTTCGAGGTGGTGAAGGAGCTCGGCAAGGGGGCGATGGGGGTGGTTTACCTCGGCCGCGATCCGAAGATCGGCCGTGAAGTCGCGATCAAAACGCTCGCGCTCGCTCAAGAGTTCGAGGCCGACGAGTTGCAGGAGGTCAAGGAGCGCTTTTTCCGCGAAGCCGAAACGGCCGGCCGGCTGTCTCACCCGAATATCGTCACGATCTACGACGCAGGCGAGGAGCACGACTTCTGCTACATCGCGATGGAGCTGCTCAAAGGAGGAGACCTCGTGCCCTACACCAAGCCGGGGCACCTCCTGCCGCTGGAGAAAGTGGTTTCCCTCGTCGCGTGCGCCGCCGAGGCGCTCGACTACGCGCACCGCAACCATGTCGTGCACCGCGACATCAAGCCGGCCAACATGATGTACCACCCGGAGACCGACGCGCTGAAGCTCACCGACTTCGGCATCGCGCGGCTGACCGACTCGTCGAAGACCAAAACGGGAATGGTGCTCGGCACGCCCTCGTACATGTCCCCGGAGCAGCTCGCGGGCAAGAAGATCGAGGGTCGCTCGGACCTGTTCTCGCTTGGCGTGACGCTGTACCAGCTGCTCTGCGGACGGCTGCCGTTCGAGGGCGAGTCGATGGCACAACTCATGTTCAAGATCGCGAACGAACCGCCGGCCGACATCCGTCAGTACAACCCCCAGCTGCCCGACGGCCTGGTCACCTTTCTCGCGAAAGCGCTCGCTAAAAACCCGGACGAGCGCTTCCAGGACGGGCGGCAGTTCGCGGAGGCACTGCGCGCGAGCTTGGCTGGCGGAGCGAGGGCAGCGGCCGGCGAAGCGCCGGTGCCGGGTGCCGCGGCCGCAGCGGGCCGACCGGGGGTGCACGGCGTGGACATCGAGCTATGAAGAGAGCAGCCACGCGCGCGGGCCGTTCTGGCGGCGCGACGGGCCGGTGCAGGTGGGCATGGCGACCGACCTGAGCCAGGTGCTCGAGACCGCATCGTGCACAGACCCGGGCATGGTGCGCTCGCACAACGAGGACGCGATCGCCGCCGACCCGGTGCTCGGACTGTTCGTGCTCGCCGACGGAATGGGGGGATACAACGCAGGGGAGGTCGCAAGCGGGATGGCGACGACCGTGATCGCCACCGAGATACGACAGGCGCTGGTTCGGTTGCGCCCAGGCGAGCCGGACGGCAACGGCCGGCCGGTCGCGGAACGCCTGCTGCGCGACCAAGTGCTCAAGGCGAACGCGTCGATTTTCCAGGCGGCGCAGTCGCAGCCCCAGTACGCGGGTATGGGCACCACCCTGGTCGCCTGCCTTTTCTACGACAACCGCGTGATCGTCGCGCACTTGGGCGACTCGCGCCTGTACCGGCTGCGCGATGGGGAATTCCGACAGATCACGCGCGACCACTCGCTGCTCCAGGAACAGATCGACGCGGGCCTGCTCACGCGCGAGCAGGCGAAGACCGCGCAGCATAAAAACCTGGTCACACGCGCGCTGGGGATCGACGCCACTGTCGAGCCCGAGATTCACGAGTACACGACGCGTCCCGGCGATCTCTACTTGCTCTGCTCGGACGGCTTGTGCGACATGGTCAGCGACGAGGACATCGGCATGACGCTGCAGGCACTCGGAGCGAACCTCAAGCTCGCCGCCCAGCAGCTCGTCCAGATGGCCAACGACAACGGCGGGCGGGATAACGTATCGGTTATACTCGTGCGCGTCCTTAGGGAGTATCCGGGGCCGCGCGGCGTCATGCAGCGGTTTTTTGCGTGGCTAAAATAGTCCCGGGGGATCGGCGATGGCGAAACTGATACTCAGCATGGACGGGCTGGTGCTCAAAGAGATCCCGCTCGCGAAAGAGCGCACGACCATCGGCCGCAAACCGCACAACGATATCCAGATCGACAACCTTGCGGTCAGCGGCGAGCACGCCGTCATCGTCACGATCATGAACGATTCGTTCCTCGAGGATCTCGGCAGCACGAATGGCACGCTCGTGAACGGCCAGCCCATCAAGAAGCACTTCCTGCAGAACAACGATGTCATCGAGCTCGGCAAGTACAAGCTGAAGTACATGGCCGAGCCGGCGACGTCGAGCGAGAAAACCGACTTCGAGAAGACAATGGTGCTGCGGCCTTCGGCGATGCGCGCGGTGGCCGAGCAGGCGCGGGCGATGGTGGGGGCCGCTCCGGCCGACGCGGCCGCGGCGACGCGGGCGGCCGCGGCGCATCAAGTGGTGGCGGGCGCGAGCGCGGCGGGCAGCGCGGAGCGGACGGCCGCCCGGCCTGCGAGCCCGGCGGGGCCGTCCTCCCGAGTGCCCCTGGGCGTGATCCAGCTGCTTTCGGGTGCGAACGCCGGCAAAGAGCTAGAGCTGGTCAAGCCGCTGACCACACTCGGGCGGCCTGGCGTGCAGGTCGCGGTGCTCACGCGCCGACCGCAGGGCTATTTCATCACGCACGTGGAGGGAGCACAGCAGCCGAGCGTCAATGGCAAGCCCATCGGAACGGCGCCGCATCCGCTCAAGGATCACGACCTGATCGAGCTGGCGGGCGTCAAGATGGAGTTCTACCTCAAGTCTTGAGCCATCCCCCCGAGCGGCCGGCCGCGGCGACCCCCGGCGGGAGGGCTTCTTGAAACCGCAGCTCGTCCGGATCGCCCTTGGGGTGGCGATCCTGCTCTTTTTTGTCGGGCACGCCGCGCGCTGGTACGAAGTCGGGCTGATCACACGGCTCGACGCGATCATCTACGACGCGCGCCTTGCGCTGACGATGCCGCGTGGCATCGATGCGCGCGTGGTGATCCTCGACATCGACGAAAAAAGCTTGCAGGAAGTGGCGCGCTGGCCATGGCCCCGCGACGTGATGGCGCGTCTGGTCGACAAGCTCTTCGATCGCTATCAGGTCGCGATCCTCGCTTTCGACGTCGTGTTCGCCGAACCCGACTACTCTTCGGGCATCCGTGTGCTCGACCAGTTCGCGCAGAAGGAGCTGAAGCACGTGGCACCCTTCCGGGAAGCCTACGAGCGGCTGCGTCCGCGGCTCGACAACGACGGCCAGTTCGCGCAGGCGCTCAAGGGCCGTCCGGTGGTGCTCGGCTATTACCTGAGCAGCGAACCGGGGGCGAAGAAGATCGCGGCGTTGCCGGAGCCAGTGCTGCCGAAGGGCACCTTTGCGGGGCGCAACATCCGCTTCACCTCGTGGGTCGGCCACGGGGGTAATCTGTCCGAGTTCCAGAGCCACGCGGCAAACGCCGGGCATTTCAATCCGCTCACCGATCCCGACGGCATCGTGCGCCGGGTGCCGATGCTCGCCGAGTACGAGGGGGCGTACTACGAGGCGCTGTCACTCGCGGTGGTGCGCACGCTGCTGGGTTTCCCGAAAATCGAACCGGGTTACGCTCCGGGGGGGCACTGGGCGAAGGGCTACAGTGGCCTGGAGTGGCTACAGGTCGGGCCCCTGCGCATTCCCGTCGACGACACGGTGAGCGCACTCATCCCATTTCGCGGCCACCGCTACAGTTTTCCCTACTTTTCGCTCGCCGACGTTCTGCACGACCGCGTCGAACCGGAGCGCCTGAAGGGCCGCATCGCACTCGTCGGGACCACCGCGCCGGGGTTGCTCGACCTGCGCGCGACACCGGTCGACAGCGTCTACCCGGGGGTCGAGATCCACGCCAACCTGGTCGCCGGCATGCTCGACAGGCGACTCAAGCAGAAGCCGCCGTACATGCTTGGCGCCGAGGTGGTCACGCTCGCCGTCGCGGGGCTGGTGCTTGCACTGCTCGTGCCGCTGCTGTCGGCGGTGTGGGCGAGCGCACTGGCCGCAGGGGTGTTCGTCGGGGTTGCTGGCCTCAACGTGCTCGTGTGGACGGTGGGCGATACCGCGCTGCCGCTCGCTTCCAGCGTGCTCATGATCGCGACGCTCTACACCGCCAATATGGCCTACGGCTACTTCGTCGAAGCGCGCTCGAAGCGCCAGTTCACCGAGCTGTTCGGGCAGTACGTTCCACCCGAACTGGTCGACATGATGGCGCGGGATCCGGAGCGCTACAGCATGGAGGGCAAGAGCGAGGATCTCACGGTGCTATTTTCGGACATCGTGGGATTCACCTCGATCTCGGAGTCGCTCGAGCCGAAAGCGCTCGCCGCCTTCATCAACGAGTACCTGACCACGATGAGCCTGGTGATCCGAGAGCACCGCGGCACCCTCGACAAGTACATCGGCGACGCGATCATGGCGTTTTGGGGCGCACCGGTCGAGGATCCGGAGCACGCCCAGCACGCGGTGGAGGCGGCGCTCGGGATGCGTCGCGCTCTGGTCGAGATCAATCGCCGCGTACAGACCAAGGGGTGGCCCGAGATCCACATCGGCATCGGTTTGAATAGCGGCGTGATGCGCGTCGGCGACATGGGTTCGCGCGTGCGCCGCGCCTACACCGTCATGGGCGATCCGGTGAACCTCGGGTCGCGCCTCGAGGGCCTGACGCGCGAGTATGGTGTCGCGATCATCGCGAGCGAATACACGCGCGAGCGCGTGCGCGGCATCGTTTTCCGCGAACTCGACCGCGTGCGCGTCAAAGGCAAAGATCAGCCGGTGGCCATTTTCGAGGTGGTCGGCGCGGAGAACGAGGTCGACCGCGCGCTGCACGATGAGCTCAGGCTCTGGCACCAGTGCCTGAGGGTCTACCGCGCGCGCGACTGGGACGGCGCCGAGCTCGCGCTGCTCAACCTCGCGCGCCTGCGGCCGCGTTTTCCGCTCTACGAGCTGTACGCGGAACGGGTCGCCGCCTACCGGCGCGATCCGCCGCCCGCGCACTGGGACGGTGTGACGCGGTTCACCGAGAAATGACGAGGGCCGGCGCGTGCGGCTGAAGGTGCTCGGATGTTCGGGTGGGATTGGTGGCCGGCGACTGCGCACGACCTCGTTCCTGGTTGACGGGGACGTGCTGCTGGATGCCGGTTCCGGCGTCGGCGATCTGTCCCTTGGCGAGCTCGCCGCGGTGGACCACGTTTTTCTCACGCACTGCCATCTCGACCATGTCACCTCCATTCCGTTTCTCGTCGACACGGTAGGGGCCATGCGCCGCCAGCCCATTACGGTGCACGCGACGGAGGAGACGATCGCGCTGCTGCGCGCGCACATCTTCAACTGGACCATCTGGCCGGACTTTACGCAGATTCCTTCACCGCAAGCGCCGTTCATGCGCTACCAGACCGTGCACGTCGGCGAAACGGTGGTGCTCGCCGGGCGGCGCTTCACGCCGCTGCCCGCGCTGCACACCGTTCCGGCGGTCGGCTTTCACCTGGACAGCGGCCGTGCCAGTCTCGTGTTCACCGGCGACACGGGACCCTGCGACGCGCTCTGGGAGGCGGTCAACCGCATCGAGGGGCTACGCTTCCTCATCGTCGAGACCGCTTTCTCGAACAAGGACCGCGAGCTCGCAGACGTCTCCCGACACCTGTGCCCGGAGACGCTCGCCGAAGAGCTCGCCAAGCTCGCGCACCGGGACGTCGAGGTCTGGATCACTCATCTCAAGCCCGGCGAGCTCGAACTCACGATGCAAGAAATCGAGGCGTGCGTCACCGCCGTTCGGCCCCGGATGCTGCAAAACGGCCAGGTTTTCGAGTTTTGAGGCGGCGCCGGTTGAAGCTTGCGCAGGCGGCGGCTAGCATATCCGGTCGGGCTCACGAAGGGGGCAGGACATGAGCGCGGTACTTCACCCGCAGGCGGGATCGCAGACCGACGTCAATATCCGCCTCACGTTCCAGAAGCAGTTGCAGGCGGTGACGAACAAGATCCACGCCACCGCAAACGTCGACGAGATCATGCTCGAAGTGAGCGCCGACATCTGCACCCTCTTCAACGCCGACCGTCTGACCATCTACGCCGTCGCCGAGGACAAGCAGGCGATCGTCTCCAAGGTGAAGACGGGGCTCAACTCGTTCCGGGATCTGAAGCTGCCCATCACCGACCATTCGATCGCCGGCTATGTGGCGCTGACCAAGAAGACCGTCAACATCAAGGACGTGTACGACGAGGCGGAACTGCGCGCGATCCATCCCAGCCTCAAGTTCCTGCAGGAAGTCGACAAGCGGACGGGCTACCGCACCAAGCAGATGCTGGTGGCGCCGATCGTCGAGAGCCAGTCGGCGGAGCTACTCGGCGTGCTGCAGCTCATCAACAACCGCGCCGGCTTTCCTTTCGGACCGCTCGCGGAGGAGGGGGTGGCGGAACTTGCGCAGACGCTCGCCATCGCGCTCAGGCAGCGGCAGAAGCCGCAGCTCGTCAAGACCAAGTACCACTTCCTGATCACGGACGCGGTGCTCTCGGCAGGGGAATTCGAGCTGGCGTCCCGGCAGGCACGCAAGAAGGCGGTGGACATCGAACAGGTGCTGGTCGACGAGTTCCAGGTGAAACTGCCGGCGATCGGGCAGGCGCTGTCGCGCTTCTTCGGGGTGCCGTACGAGCCGTTCAAGCCCGACCGCGTCAAGCCCGCAGAGCTTCTCCGCAACCTCAAGCGCGAGTACGTGGAAGCAAACCAGTGGCTGCCGATCGACGACACCAAGGACGGCCTCGTCGTCATGTGCCTCGATCCGGAGCGCATCCGTAGTTCGCGCATCGCGGCGAACGTCTTCCCTCGTGCGCGCATCGTCTACACGGTGACGACGGTCAGGGAGTTCCGCGACACGGTCAACCAGTTCTACGGCGGCGAGACGCTGGAGGCGGGCGACATTGGCGACATTCTCTCCGACCTGGAGCAGGCGGAGGGCGAAGAGGCCGAAGGCCGTACGACGGACGATCTGACCGCAGCCGCGGACAACGAGCTCGTCAAGCTGGTCAACCGGATCATCATCGACGCGTACCACCAGGGCGCGTCGGACATCCACATCGAGCCGTATCCCGGCAAGGCGAAGACCGAGATCCGGTTTCGCAAGGACGGGCTGCTGCAGCCTTACATCGAGGTGCCCGCGAGTTACCGGAACCCGCTTGCCGCGCGCATCAAGATTATGTGCGACCTCGACATCTCGGAGAGGCGCAAGCCCCAGGACGGCAAGATCAAGTTCAAGAAATTCGGCCCCCTGGACATCGAGCTGCGGGTGGCGACGATCCCGACCCAGGGTGGCGTCGAGGACATCGTCATGCGCATCCTGGCGGCGGGCGAGCCGCTGCCGCTCGACAAGCTCGGGCTGTCGAAGGCGAACGAGGACAAGCTCAAGGAGGTGGTCAGCAAGCCATACGGCCTGTTCTTCGTCTGCGGGCCGACCGGTTCGGGCAAGACGACCACGTTGCACTCCGTGCTCAAGTACCTGAACACGGCGGACACCAAGATCTGGACGGCCGAGGATCCGGTCGAGATCACGCAGAAGGGGTTGCGTCAGGTGCAGGTGAACCGCAAGGCGGGCCTCGATTTTGCGGCCGTCATGAAAGCGTTCCTGCGCGCGGATCCGGACATCATCATGGTCGGGGAAATGCGCGACAAGGAGACGACCAGCATCGGCATCGAGGCCTCGCTCACGGGGCACCTCGTGTTCGCGACCCTGCACACGAACTCCGCCCCCGAGTCGATCATCCGCCTGCTCGACATGGGGATGGATCCGTTCAACTTCTCGGACGCCCTGCTCGGCATCCTTGCGCAGCGGCTGGCGCGGCGTCTATGTGCCTGCAAGGAAGCGTACGTCCCGGACCACGCGGAGATCACCGCGTTCGTGCGCGAATACTGCGAGGAGCTGCTCCCCACCGCCCGCTTCCGGGCCGATCCCAAGGGCGCGATGGAGGTGCTTTACCGCGACTGGGTGAGAAACTACGGCGACGAGAAAGGCCAGATCCGGCTGTATCGACCGAGCGGCTGCGACAAGTGTGGTGGCACGGGTTTCAAAGGTCGCTGCGGCTTGCACGAACTGCTCGTCGCCAGCGACCGCATGAAGAAGGCGATCCAGGAGCGTGCGCGCGTGGCCGAGATGCTGGTGGTCGCCCTCGAGGAGGGCATGAAGACGCTCAAGCAGGACGGGATGGAGAAATGCCTGCAGGGCATCACCCACCTCAAGGAAGTGCGATCCGTGTGCATCAAGTGACGGCCGCGGAGGCCCTGCGCGAGTGAGTTCCGGGCCGGACACGACGCAGCGGCTGCGCTTCGAGCTGGAGGCGAAGGACCCCGCGCGCGACCTCGTCCAGCGGCTTGAGCAACTGAACGCGATCGGGGCCGCGCTTTCGGCCGAGCGCGACGTGGTGCGGCTGCTCGAGCTGATTCTCATGGCGGCAAAGAGCATCACCCACGCGGACGGGGGCACGCTCTACCGGCGCACCGACGACAACACCCTGCGTTTCGAAATCGTGCGCACGACGAGCCTGCGCTATTACCTGGGCGGCACCTCTGGCAATCCCGTCCCCTTCTATCCGATCCAGCTCTATCGCGACGGCGAACCGAACTACGGCATGGTCGCCGCCTACGTCGCCCTGACCGGACAAACGGTCAACATACCGGACGCGTATGGGGCCGAGGGGTTCGATTTCTCCGGTACGCGCGCGTTCGACCGCAAGACCGGCTACCGCTCCAAGTCGTTCCTGACCGTGCCGCTGAAGAACCACGAAAACGAGATCATCGGCGTGCTGCAGCTGATCAACGCGATCGACCCGGCGACCGGACAGATCGTCCCCTTTTCGGCGTCGGATCAGCGGCTCGCCGAATCGCTTGCCTCGCAGGCGGCCATCGCGCTCACCAATCGGCTCCTGATCGACCAGCTCGAGGAGCTGTTCGAGTCCTTCATCCGGCTCATCAACCTCGCGATCGACGAAAAATCGCCCTACACCGGCGGCCACTGCCAGCGGGTACCGGTGCTGACCATGATGCTCGCGGAGGCCGCGAGCGAAATGACCGAGGGACCACTCGCCGAATTCCGGATGACTGACAAGGATCGCTACGAGCTGAAGATCGCCGCGCTGCTGCACGACTGCGGCAAGGTGACCACGCCGGTGCATGTGGTCGACAAGGCGACCAAGCTCGAGACGATCTTCGATCGCATCCACTTTCTCGACACGCGCTTCGAGGTGCTTCGCCGTGACGCCGAAATCGAGATGCTGCGTGCCGGGGCGACGGCGCAGGCGCGGCGCCGATATCGAGAGCGCTGCCGCGAGATCGACGCCGATCGCGCCTTTCTGCGCCAGTGCAACGTGGGTAGCGAGGCGATGAGCGACGAGGACATCGCTCGGGTGTACCGCATCGCGGCCCAGCGCTGGCGCGACGTCGACGGGCGCGACGCGCCCTTTCTGACCGATGACGAGGTGAAGAACCTCACCATCCGGCGCGGCACGCTCACGGCCGAGGAACGCGAAATCATCAACCATCACATCGTCGCGACGATCAAGATGCTCGAGTCGCTGCCCTGGCCGAAACACTTGCGCAACGTTCCGGAGTACGCCGGCGGTCACCACGAGCGCATGGACGGCCGCGGCTATCCGCGCGGTCTGCGCCGCGAGCAGATGTCGCTGCAGGCGCGGGCGATGGGGATCGCCGACATCTTCGAGGCGCTCACGGCCAAAGACCGCCCGTACAAAAAAGGCAAGGCGCTGTCCGAGTCGCTTGCCATTCTGGGCCGCATGGCGCTCGATGGACACATCGACCCGGATCTGTTCGACGTATTCGTGCGCCGCAAGGTGTATCTGCGCTACGCCGAGCAGTTCCTCGACCCGGCGCAGATCGACACGGTGGACGAGTCGCGGATCCCGGGCTACCGCCCCTGAAGTTGCGGCGCTGCACCGGCGACGCGGCGACGTTCACGGCGCTCGCTTTCGCCTGTCTGTTAGGAACCGTCGCCGGCGGTCGCGACCTCAACTGGGATCTTGCGCATTACCACCTGTACGTGCCCTTTGCGTGGCTCTCGGGCCGTCTGGGCGAGGACTTCTTCGCCGCAGGCCTGCAAAGCTACCTCAATCCGCTGCCACACTTGCCGCTCTCTGCGATGCAGGTGGCGCACTGGCACGCGCTTGCCATGGCGGCGGCCTTGACGCTGCCGCACGCGGCGGCGGTTGGGCTCGTGTACCTGAGCGCGCGCGCACTCCTTCAGGCCTGCGCCGGAGAAGGGGGGCGCATCGAGACACTGCTGTGCACGCTGCTTGCCGCCGCCTGCATTCCTTTTTTGAGCGCGCTCGGGCGCAGCCACACGGACGTGCTCACGGCACTGCCGGTCCTCGTTGCATTCTGGCTCGTCTGCAGCGGTGCGCTCGCGCACCGGGCGGGCGCGGAGTCGGCGCTTGTGGGTCTCCTTACGGGAGCTGCGGCAGGTCTGAAGCTGACCAACGCCCTCTACGTCGTGGCCGGCGCGGGCTGGCCGCTCGTGCTCGGTGCGCGCTGGCGCGGGCTTGTGGCCTACGGGGCGGCGGCGCTATGCGGTGCCCTGCTCACCGGCGGCTGGTGGGCGTGGCGTCTCTGGCAGGAGTTCGGCAATCCGTTCTTTCCCCACTTCAACGGGTGGTTCGCGAGCCCCGACTTTCCGTCCGTCGATCTCGGCTTCGAGCGCCATCGGCCGCAGTCCGCGGCTGCTTTCCTGTCCGCGCCATTTCGCATGGCCGTGCCCGGTGCGATGGTGTACACGGAGATGAACGCGCCGGATGCGCGCCCGGCTCTGCTTGTGGCCGCAGGGGCCGCCCTCGCCGCAGTGCGGTTGCGGCGCCAGCGCGCGGAGTCAGCGCCGGTGCCGCGCGCGGTCAAAGGCGCAGCCGCTTTCGTGCTGCCGTGCTTTGCCCTTTGGACGGCGACCAGTTTCCACGCCCGTTACGGGATCGCTTTACTGCTTCTGCTCGGACCCCTACTCGCAGCATCGGTCGCGCTTCTCGTTCCGGCGCGGCTGCTGCGCGCGGTGCTGGCCGCGCTCCTTGCCGCGCAAGGCTTGCTGCTCCTCGCGGTCGCTCCCTCTCGGCCCACGCCGGCCGAGCCCCACGGTTGGACGCGCGAGTGGCTCGCGGTGCGGGTGCCCGAGCGGCTCGCGCGGGAGCCTTTCTTGTACCTCGCCATCGATCGGCAGAGCTACTCGTTTGTCGCGACGCGCTTGCACCCCGACTCCCGCTTCGTGAGCGTGCGTGGAGGACACGTCGTCGACCTCGACGGACCCGGAGGCGCAAGGCTCGCCCGCCTCATGGAGCGTTTCGGGGAGCGCCTGCGCTCGATCGGTTACAACGCTCTCGCCCCGGGCGCTCTCGCGCCCGATCCCGAGTGGGTGCGGCAAAGGAACCTTACGCTTGCGCGCCTCGGGGTTGCGATCGACGGATCCGACTGCGTGCGGCTGGATCCGCTCGAGACCGTCGACACCCTCGCGGCCCTTGCCAACCGGCTGGTGGGCACGGTGATGCCCAGGGGGCCGCATATCCCGATGAGCTGTGCACTGCGCAGGACCTCGGTGAGCGAGGCGCTAAAGCAGAGGCGGCGCGAGGCCGATGCGATCCTCGATATCGCCGAGCGCGCCTGTCCGCGCGCCTTTCCTCCGGGGCTCGCGCGGACCGAACGCGTGGGCGACTACTGGGTGCGCAGCTACGCGAGCACCGAGCGCGACCTCGCCTGGAACGGAGCCGCGCTTTTTAGCACCTCGCATGTCGACGGTAAGACGCACATGGTCGCAGAGCACGCGCATGACAAAGGGACCGTGCGCAGCTACCAATGCCCCAATTGACGTTTTTTGTCAGCGACCGCCGCGTTTGGCTCCTGCGCGGCACAAGGGTTCCCCATCCGCCGTGAAAATGTTCACACCGTTTGCGCGCCTGGCCTGGCATGCGACTTGCTCTAGGTTGTGTGGCATAATGCCGAAGCTATCCACAAGGAGGTTGCGAATGAAGAAGCTGCAGCAAGGTTTTACCCTCATCGAGCTGATGATCGTCGTTGCGATCATCGGCATCCTCGCGGCGGTGGCGCTGCCCGCGTACCAGGACTACACGGTCCGGGCCAAGATGTCCGAGGTGATCCTCGCGCTCAGCGCTTGCCGCACCTCGATCACCGAGGTGTATCAGTCCGGCGGTAGCCAACCGGCCGCGAATAGCTGGGGCTGCGAAGGCAACGTTGCGTCGAAGTACGTCGCGTCGCTCGAGTCGAGCTCGGAAGGTGCAGTGACGGTGACGATCCAGAACATCAGCGCCGCCGTGAACGGTTCCGTGGTGACGCTGGTCCCGCTCAGGGACGCGACGACGGCCGCCACCTGGTCGACCAACGCGGGGTCGGGCCTTTTTGGCTGGCGCTGTGGTTCGCCGACCGACGGCACGACGGTCAACACGAAATATCTGCCGGGGTCTTGCCGCGGCTGACGCGAGGAGCGAGCAAAAAGGGTACCTTCGGGTACCCTTTTTTTTCGCCGAGACGCTGCGCAAGCGATGGAACTGACGATCCTGATGCCCTGCCTGAACGAGGCTGCGACCGTCGGGCGCTGCGTCGCAAAGGCGCGCGCGTTTCTCGAACGTTCCGGAATCGACGGCGAAGTGCTTGTCGTCGACAACGGTTCGACCGACGGTTCGCCCGAGTTGGCACGCGCGGCGGGTGCCCGGGTCGTGTCGGTCGCTGAGCGGGGCTACGGCGCCGCGCTCCGCGGTGGCATCGGCATCGCGCGCGGCCGTTACGTCGTGATGGGGGACGCCGACGACAGCTACGATTTCGAACGGCTCGACGCGTTCGTCGCCAAGCTGCGTGAGGGTTATCCACTCGTGATGGGCAACCGCTTCCTCGGCGGCATCGCACCGGGTGCGATGCCGGCCCTGCACCGCTGGTTCGGAAATCCCGTGCTCAGCTTTGTCGGCCGGCTGCTCTTTCGCACCGGCGTCGGTGACTTCCACTGCGGGCTGCGCGGATTCGACCGCGAGCGCGTGCTGGCACTCGGTCTGCGCGCGCCCGGCATGGAGTTCGCGAGCGAGATGGTCCTGAAGGCCGCGCTCGCCCGCTGGCCCATCGCCGAGGTACCGACGACGCTCGCACCCGACGGGCGGGGCCGGCCGTCGCACCTGCGCAGCTGGCGCGACGGCTGGCGCCACCTGCGGTTGCTGCTTCTCTTCAGCCCGCGTTGGCTCTTCCTCTATCCGGGTCTTGCGCTGCTTGGTGCAGGCGCCACCCTGACCGCCGTGCTCTATTTCCGTCCCATCCGAGTCGGCGCCGCGGCCCTCGACATTCACAGCATGCTGTACGCCTCCTCGGCGGCGCTGCTCGGTTTGCAGCTTTGCCTGTTCGCCCTTTTCGCGCGCGTGTCGGCGCGGCGCGCGGGCCTTTTGCCGCCTCAGCCGCAGCTCGAGCGCTTTCTCGCCGCGGTCACGCTCGAGCGTGGCCTCGCGCTGGGCGCCACACTCGCCCTGCTCGGCTTGGTCTGGAGCGCGACGGCGTTCTGGGCGTGGCGGGACACGGGTTTCGGGGGGCTCGATCCGCGCGTCGTGATGCGCGACACGATACCGGCCTGCGCGCTCATGGTCGGCGGCGTGGAGATCGCGCTTGCCTCCTTCCTCCTGAGCGTGCTGCGCCTCAAGGACGGGCCCTGAGGCGCGCGGCGCGGCGCGCGCGCCGGGTGCGGGAGCGGAGGGACGCGGCATGCCCGAGCTGAGCGTCGTCGTTCCCGCCTATCGCGAGCGGGAGAACCTCCCCGCGCTGCTCGAGGCGCTCGAGCGCGCCCTCGCTGGCGAGGACTGGGAGGTGATCGTGGTTGTCGACGACGCCGCCGACGGCAGCGAACAGTACCTGCGCGAGCGCGCGCAGCGCGATGCGCGCGTGCGCTGCCTGCAGCGCATCGGGCGGCGCGGCCTCGCCTCGGCCTGCATCGAAGGCATGCTCGCCAGCTCGGCGCCCTACCTCGCGGTGATGGACGCCGATCTGCAGCACGACGAGACCTTGCTGCGCCGCATGCTCGAGACGCTGCGCGAGGGCGACACCGACCTCGTCGTGGCGAGTCGCTACGCGCCGGGGGCGAGTCCCGGCGCCTTGCCGCCAGGGCGGCTGCGCCTCAGCCGGCTCGCGGTCGCGCTCGCGCGCACCTTGTGCCGCGACCTCAGCGATCCGATGAGCGGCTTTTTCGCGCTGCGGCGAGACTTTCTTGATCGCGTGGTGCGCCGGTTGTATGGCCGCGGCTTCAAGATCCTGCTCGACATGATCGCGGCTGCGCGCGGGCGCGTGCGCGTGCGCGAACTCCCTTACCGCATGCGCGGACGGCGCTACGGCGAAAGCAAGCTCTCGGCGCGCGTCGTCGCCGAGTACTTCATGCTGCTCGCCTACCACCTGAGCGGCCGCGTGCTGCCGGCGCGCTTTTTCCTGTTCGCCGCGGTGGGCCTGAGCGGCGTGGCGGTGCACCTGGCCGTGCTTTGGCTCGCCTTCGCGATCGCGGGCGCCGGCTTCCTCGTCAGCCAGACGCTCGCGACCGCGGTGGCGATGACGAGCAATTTTTTCCTGAACAACGCCATCACCTACGGTGATCGGCCGCTGCGCGGCGCACGCCTGTGGCGTGGGCTCGCCTCCTTCTGGGCCGCGTGCAGCGTCGGTGCGCTCATCAACCTCGCGCTCGCCGACTGGCTCTACCTCGCCGGCCTGCCGTATTGGGGGGCGGGGCTCGCCGGCGCGGCGGTCGCCGCGCTGTGGAACTTCTTGACCACCGCCGCCGTCACCTGGGGACCCGTGGAGGATCGCGCTTCGTGATCGCGGGGGGCGCGCGCACGGCGAGCGATGGCCTGCGCGCGGTGGCGCTCGCCGCGGCGCTCGTGGCGATTTACGCGGCGAGCAGTCCGCGCGGTGTCGCCCTCGAGGACGACGGACTGTTCGTGCTGTCGGCGTACTTCCTCGGCGTCGAGCATCCTCCCGGCTATCCGCTTTTCATCCTGCTCGGCCACCTCTTTACCTATCTGCCGTTGGGTACGCTCGCCTGGCGCGTACATCTGGCGAGTGCGGTGGCGGGCGCGGCCGCCGCCGCGCTCGCCTACCTGAGCGCGCGCACGCTCGGCTTGCCGCGCGTCGCGGCGGGCGCGTGCGCGCTCGCGCTTGGCCTCGGGCGCACGTTCTGGTCCCAGGCCGTGATCGCCGAGGTCTACACGCTGAATGCGCTTTTTTTGTGCGCACTCTTGCTCCTTGCGCTGCGCATCGCGCCGCCGGGCTCGGACCCACCCCGTGCGGGCCGCCTGCTGCCCGCGTTCGCACTCGTGCTCGGTCTGAGCCTCGCGAATCACTGGCCGCTTACGCTGCTCGCGGCACCGGGCCTCGTGGCGATCCTCTGGCCGGCGCGCCGTGCCGGTGCGCGGTTGCTCGCCACGGCGGCCGCCGTGCTCGCGCTTGCCGCGTTCATCCCCTACGCGTGGCTGGTGCTGCGTTCGCAGGAGCCGCTCGCCGTGAGCTTCTACGGTCCGCTCGAGTCCTGGCGCGAGGTTTGGTATTTCATCAGCCGCGCGGGGTACGCGGAGGTGGACGTCTCTGCGAGCGCAGGCGCGCTCGACAGGCTGCGCTACGGCGTGTTCCTCGTCACCGAGTTCGCCGCCCAGCTCGGCTACATCGGCGCGCTTCCTGCCGCGATCGGCTTTGCTGCGCAGTGGCGCCGTTTCGGCACGCGCGTCGCGACCGGACTGACCGCCATTTTCCTCGGCACCTCCCTTGCGCTCGCTCTGCTCCTTGGCTTCGACTACGACGCGCGCATGGCACACGTGTTTCACGTCTATCCGATTCCGGCCTGGTGCATCGCTGCGCTCTGGACCGGACTCGGTCTGGCCGAACTCGGGATACGCGTTCCCCGTTTGCCCGTGGCGCTCGCGGCGGTGGCCGTGCTCCTGCCGATCGCCGCCCTCGGGCTGTACGCCAATCGAAGCGACCTGGACAAGTGGGTGGAACGCTACGCGCGCACGCTGCTCGAAGCGCTGCCGCGCGACGCCGTCGTGGTCGTGCAGGGCGACGCAGACCTGAATCCGCTCGGCTACTACCACATGGTCGAAGCGGTGAGGCCCGATCTGACCCTCGTGCAGCCGCTCGGGCTTGTGCTCGGCAACCGGCTGCGCCATCCGCTGCGCGCAACGCGCGAGGAGCTCGATCGGGCGCTGCGCGCAGCGATCGACGCCGAGCGCAGACCGGTGGTCGCGACCGCTTTCGCGCAGCCGCGCCTGCGCGACCGGCCGCAGCGCGACTATTGGTTGCACGTCGAATTCGTGGCGCCCGAGGAAGCGGGCGCAGGCGAACTTCCGGCAAGCTACCTCCGGTTCCTTGACGAAGCGCTGCTTGGCCGAAGCGAGCGCAACGCGTGGGCCGCCCAGGTGCAGGGAGAACTGCGCCGACGCTACGCGTTCTTGCACGCACGCTATCCGGAGGCGCAGCACGCGCAAGGTGCGGCGGGTGAGCGCCGCCGCCGTGCGCTGGAGGACGACTTCTGGGGGCTTCTGGGACTGCTCGAGGGAACGCTTGCGCGCGGCCGCTTCTCGATCGGCGAAGCCGTCGCGCTGCTCGAACGGCTGGCGGGACAGATGCCCGCGGGCACGCCGCGCCGATACCGGGCGCGCTGGTTCGAATTGCGCGCCTATTTGCGCCAGGCGCGCGGCGACCCCGGCGCGCGCGCCGACTTCGAGCGGTCGCTCGCGCTTTGGCCGGTGCGCGAGAACACGGCCTTCGCCACGCTCGCCGAGGCCTATCGCGCTGCGGGCGACGCGCCGGCGCTCGAGGCGCTCGAGCGGCGAGTTCCGCGGTGAGCCTGCGCCTTCGCTTCGTGTCGCTCGCGCTCGCCGTGCCGGGCGCGGCGGTGCTGTGGACGCTCCACGCCGGCAAGGACCTGAACTGGGACCTGCTCCATTACCACCTCTACGTCGCGCACGCCCATGTCGCCGGCCGGCTGGAGCAGGACTTCTTTGCTGCGAGCGCACAGAGCTACCTCAACCCGATTGGCCATCTGCCGTTCTACGCCGCGGTCATGGCCGGCTGGCACAGCGTGCTCGTCGCCGCGCTTTTCGCCGCCTTCCACTCGGTGAGCGTGCTCCTCCTCTACCGCATCGGGCTCGTCGTTCTTGCGCCCGAGATCGCGCGCAGGCGTCTGCTGGCCGGCCTCGGCGCGGCGCTCGGCGCGGCAAGCGCCGTGTTCCTCGCCTCGCTCGGGACCTCTTTCCTCGACCCGCTGCTCGCGCCGACGGTGCTCGGGGCGCTCCTCGTCTTGGCGATCGAGGCACGGCGCAGTGCGCAGACGCGGCCGTCGGTCGCGTTCGCCGCCGGCGCGCTGCTCGGGACGGCCGCTGCGCTCAAGTACACGAACCTCGTCTTCCTTCCCGCCGCCCTCGCCGCGGTCGCGGCAAGCGGCGTGCGCGGCGCAGGCCGCCTGTGCGCCGCGCTGGCCGGCGGTGCCGCCGTCTCCTTCGCAGCTCTGGCGGGATCGCACCTCGTGCACCTGTGGCGCGAATACGCAAACCCCGTGTTCCCGCTCTTCAACGCCTGGTTCCGCTCGCCCGACTTTGCACCGATCAACTTCGGTGCCGAGCGCTTCCGCCCCCAGACGACGGCGGACGCACTCCTGCTGCCTCTGCGCATGGCCTCGCCCGAGAGTCTCGTGTACACGGAGATGAGCGCGCCGGACCTGCGCTTCGCCACCGTCGTTGTCCTTGGCGCGGTCGCGCTGGGGCGCCTCGCACGCCGCCCAGGCGGGGCGCAGACGAATGAGGCACGTCGCCCTGCGCGCCTGCTGCTCGTTTTCTTCGCGTTGTCCTTCGTTGCCTGGGTTGCGACTTCGGCGAACGGCCGCTACGGCATCCCGCTCCTGTTGCTCGTTGGCCCCGTGGTCGCGCTCGTCGCGGCGCACGCGCTGCCCGCTGCGGCGGCGCGTGTCGGCCTTGCCGTGCTGCTCGTCGCGCAGGCGAGCGCGATCGCGCTGGCCGCGCCTGCCCGCTGGTACATCGCCGACCGCTGGTCGGCGCGCTGGTTTCCGTACGAGCTGCCCGAACGCGCGTTGCGCGAGCCGGCGCTCTATGTGTCGATCGAGACGCTCGCGATGAGCACGGTCGTGCCCTGGTTGCATCCAGCCTCCTCGTTCGTCAACCTGCGCGGGCAGGTGAGCGTCCCGCACGGCGCGCCGCGCCTCGAGCGGCTCGTCGCGCAGCACCGCAACCGCGTCCGCGCGCTCGGCCGCGCGCTCAGGCTCGGCCCCGACGGCCGCCCCCGCGCCGAGGCGGTCGAGACCTACGATCTGACGCTCACCCGCTACGGTTTCCGCGTCGACCCGGAGGATTGCTTCGGCATTGCGTGGAAGCCCGATGGGCAGGACACGCTCTCGTCTCTGGCCAACCGAATCGTTGGGCGCTTCGCCGGTGCGCGCGAGCTGCACCTGACCGTGACTTCGTGCGCGTTGCGACGGGCGACCCCCGATCCGTCGGAAACCGAAGCGGAGCAGCGCGCGAGCGCTCTCTTTGACCGCATCGAACGGCTCTGCCCGGGCGTGTTCCGCGGGCAGACGGCGCTGACCGAACGGTTCGGCCGCGAGGAATGGTCGCGCAGTTACGCGGGCCTGGAGGCAAGGCTCGAGACGCGCGCGGGCCGACTCGCCCTTGTTCCGTACTTTCGGCTGACCCATCTGCCGCTCGGCACGATCGAGGCCTGGGAGCGTGGCGTTCCGCCCGAATTGGAGCGCGTTTGCCGCAAGGGCTTCCGTTGGTGAACGGGTCGGCGCGGCGCGCCGGGCGCAAGCCGGCGCGGCTTGCGACGGGGAGGTAGGCTAGCGGCATGAGGCGCAATGCGCGCGCGCGGCCGCGGCCCTGGCAACCGGACTGGTACGTGCTGCGCGGCCTCGGCCGCGCGATCCGCGAGGCGATCGCGCCGCTCGAGCTCTCGGGAAGCCGCGTGCTCGACTACGGCTGCGGCGAGCGGCCGTACGAGGCGTGGTTCCGCGACCGGGGCGCCGATTACGCTGGCGCCGACCTGCACGGAGTGCACGAAGTGGCGATCGGCGCCGACGGGCGGCTCGCTGCGCCGGATGCCAGTTTCGACCTCGTCGCCTCGTTCCAGGTGCTGGAGCACGTCTGGGAGGTCGAGCGCTACCTTGCCGAATGCCACCGCGTGCTCGCGCCGGGCGGGCGGCTGCTCCTTTCGACGCACGGCGTCTGGCTCTACCACCCGCACCCGGAAGACTGGCGGCGCTGGACCGCAGCGGGCCTTGTGCGCGAAGTGGAGGCGCGCGGCTTTCGGCTCGAGCGCAGCTGGCCGGTCGCCGGCCCGCTCGCCTGGGCGTTGATGCTCCCGCTCGTTGGCGTCTGCCACTACCTGCGGCGCGTTCCGCTCGCCGGTGACGCTCTCGCCGCGGCACTTGCGCTGCCGACCAACGCGCTCGTCGCGCTCGCCGACGGCCTCACGCCGCGCCTCGTCACCCGCGACAATGCGTGTATCTATGTCGCGCTCTTTGCGCGCTGCGCCTGACGTCATGGCGCTCGGGCGCTTTCTTCTCGTCGGTGGCGCCTGCGCGGCTCTGCACAACGCGATCCTGATCGGCGCCGATGCGGTGGGCGTGCACTACGCCGTCTCGACACTCGTCTCGTTCGCGGTCGTTTCCGCCGCGGGCTATGGGCTGCACACGCGCTGGACGTGGCGCGAGGCGAGGCGGGGGCTGCGATCGTACCTGCGCTATGCGCTGGCCATGAGCGCGAACCTGCCGCTCTCGCTGGCCGGCATGGCCGTCGCGGTCGAGCTCGTGGCGCTGCCGGTCGTGCTCGCCGCCCCGCTCGTCACGGTCCTCCTCGTCGTTTTCAACGTCGCGGCGAGCCGCTGGTCCCTCGGCGTGCCGCGCGAGCCGAGCCGCGGTGCCCGTCAGTCGAGCCGCCAGACGTGACCGCGCCCCGGCTGGTCGGAGACTTGCCGCGCCTGCGGGTGGCGCATGCGCATGAATAGGTAATCGGCGCGGCGCCCGCGGCTGACGAGGAGCACCGTCGGCTCGCGCAGGAAGGGGTCGTTCTGCGCAAGATCCTGGGTGTAGCGCGTCCGGTCGTAGTCGATGAAGACATACTGGCGCAGCCCCGGCTCGTACGCCGGACGGCGCGCCAGGTGCTCGGCGACGTAATCGCGCACCTGCCAGGCGCGCAGGGGTAGCGCAAGCGCGAGCGAAAGGAGCGCGGCGCGCGCGGCCCACGGCGCAAGGCTCGCCGCGGTGGCCCGCGCTGCGCTCAGGGCGACGGCGGCAAAAACCGGCAGCGCGCCCCAGGCCGGGTGCACGTAGCGCGCCCCCCAGCCGTAGCCTTGGTCGAAGCGCACAAACAGGTAACCGGCGAGCGTCACGACGAACGAGGCAGCGAGCAGGTTTGCGTCCGTCCGGTCGCGCACCTGCCAGTAGCCGATCGCCGCGAGGACCGCCAGTGCCGGTGCACTCCAGGCCCACAACCGTACCTGTTCACCGACACGGCCGCCGAGGCTGTAGTCATCCGGGGTACCGAACGCGTGGCTCGAGCGGAAATGCCAGTACCAGAGGAAGTTGCCGATTTCGTGCAGCAGGGCACCGTCGGAGGGGAAGGGTGCGAAGTAGATGAAGCCGTGCAGGCGCCACAGGAAAAGCGCCCACGCCAGGCCGACGGCGAAGCCGGGCAGATAGCCGAGCGCAAGGCGGCCGAGGCACGCGCGCGCCTCGCGCTTGCGCGCGAGCCAGACGAGCCATGGCGTGGCGAAAAGCAGATGCGGAACGGGATTGTGCAGAACGAGGGCGAGCGATCCGATCAATCCGGCGCCGAAAGCGGCCTGCGGCGTGCCGCGCAGCAGCAGCATCGCGTAGCCGAGATTCGCGGCAAGATGGGCCGTCATCGAAAAATAGCCGAGCGCGAGCCCGGCGAATCCCGGTGATGCGAGCGCAAGCAGCATGGCCCAGCCCGCCGCGCGCGGATTGCCCGCGACGCGCCGTGCAAGGCGAGCAAGAAGCAAAAGCGCCACCGCGGCAAGGAGCGGGTTGAGCGCCCACGCAATGCCCAGGCGGCTGAAGGGGGCGAGCAGCAGCGCAAAGCCGGGCCAGTACACCGAGGCCACGTCGCCGGTATGCGCATCGACCATGATCCAGCGGTAGCGGTAGAAGTCGGCCATCAACCACGGAAGCAATTCGGGAGGCCAGTCGCCCGTCAGGCGTCCCTCGGCGAAGATGCGGCTCTGCATCAGCGTCAGGTACTCGTCGGCGGCGAGGGCATGGTCGAGCGCGACGACGTGCTGCGCCGTGCAGAGCGTGCCGAAGACGACGGCCGCGGTGCGCCAGGGATGCGCGCCGATCGCATCGACCGCGGCGAGTGCCGTCCGCCTTCCCGCCGGGACGCAGGCGAGCACGGCGATGGCAGCGAGCAGCGCGAGTCCCGCCACGTCCTGGCGGAGCAGCAGCACGCGCAACACGAGGGCCGGAACGATCGGGTGCGGATAGCCGACGTAGTCGATCAGAAAGACCAGCGCGAAGGCCGACCCGAGCAGCACGAGCACGGCCATGCGCAGCGACCAGCGCCACTGCGACTGCGCATCCGATCCGACGCAGGCGGACGTGTTCATTGCCGGTCGCGCAGGCAGTGGTCGATCGCCGTGCGGTAGGCGGCGATGCACCGCGCCCAGGACCATTCGCGGCGCGCGAACTCGCAGACGGTGTCGCGCATGCGCGCGAGTTCCTCCGCACGGGCAAGCAGCGCGGCAAGGCGTCGCTTCCAGCGCGCGACCGCGTCGGCGACGCCGGTCGGCTCGGCGAGGATCGGCGCGCCTGGCACCCCGCAGCCGGCTGCGGTCTGGGCGCCGACGAGCGCCGGCGTGCCGCAGGCCATCGCTTCCTGCACGGCAAGGGGGAAGCCTTCCCCGACGCTGGGCAGCACCAGGAGGTCGGCGGCGCGGTAAAGCGGCAGCAGCGCGTTGATGTCCGGTTTGCTGACCACGCGCACGTTCGCGAGGCCCCAGCGGGTGGGATCGATCGGTCCCCAGCCGGCGAGCAACCAGAGCACCCTCGGGAAGTGTGCGGCCAGTTCCGCGATCACGGCGAGCCCTTTCTTTTCGACGAAACGCCCCACGAAGAGCACGAGCGGCTGGCCCTCGCCCACGCCGAGGCGCCGTCGAAGCTGTTCGCGTTCGGCCGCGCTGGCGGGGTGGAAACGCTCGGTGTCGACGCCGTTCGGCACGAGCAGGGGCGGGTGCGCGAAGCGCACGAAGCGAGAAAAATAGGCGCGCACCGACTCGCTCTCGAACACCACCCGCTCGGCGCGCGCGAGCACCGCCGCGGCGAGCGTGCGGTTCGCGCCCGCCAGCGCGGCGCGTAAAAGTGCGTTGCGGTACGGGACGTGCCCGACGTGCTGGGTCACGAGCACCGGCCTGCGGCAGGCGCGCGCGGCCGCAAAAGCGGCGAGGCAGGGCTGGTAGAGCGCGTCGTGCAGATGCACGAGGTCGGTTGCGCGCACCGCGCGCGCAAGCGCCGCGTGCGCCGCGGGTGACCAGAGCGGGTATGGCACCCCCAGTCGCCGCTCGCACGCGTTCGTGGCCCCGGCGGGGACGGCGGCAAGACCCGGTGCGGGCGGCGGTGGGGGATCGCAGTCGCTCGCGAACCAGAGGAACTCGGCATCGCCTGCGGCCGCGAGCCGGGCGGCGAGCTCTCCGGCGATGCGCTCGACTCCACCGCGGTGCGCCGGGTAGTAAGGCGTGACGAGGACCACGCGCACCGGGCGGCGGCCGGCGCCTGCGCCTTCAGCCGTGCTCACGCAGCCACTCGAGCGTGCGCCGTATTCCCTCACGCAGCGGCGTACGCGCGCGCCAGCCGAGCACCGCGCGCGCGCGCGTGCAATCGAGCACGTTTGACGGCACGTCGAATGCGCGGCCCGGCAAGTGCCGCACGGCGACCGCTCGGCCGAGCACCGTTTCGACTTCGCGTACGAGTTCAACGAGGCTCGTGCCCCGGCCCGAGCCGATGTTGAACAGGCGAGGCTCTCCGCGGTGCGCGAGCGCCGCGACGAAGGCCTCGGCCACGTCGCCGACGTACACGTAGTCGCGGACGACGGAACCGTCGCCCCAGATCTCGATCGGCTCACCGCGCAGCGCGCGGTGCAGGAACACGGTCACCGCGCCCTGCCCGGTGTCGGTGCGCTGGCCTTCACCGAAGGGGTTGGAGAGGCGCAGCACCACGTACTCCAGTCCGTCGCGCAGGTGCGCGAGGCGGAGGTACTTCTCGATCGCGAGTTTGTGGATGCCGTAGGCGCAGGTCGGCTCGGTCGGATGATCTTCGGCGATGGGCAACGCGCGCGGCACCCCGTAGACCGTTCCGCCCGAGGAGGGAAAAAGCACGCGCTGCACCCGCGCGCGCCGGCACAGCTCGAGCAGGCGTAGCGTTCCAACGAGGTTCGTTTCCGCGTCGTAGAGCGGGTTCGCGTTCGACGCGGCCGGCAGCGTGGTCGCGACGAAATGGAAAACGGCTTCGACGTCGACGAGTGCGCGCTCGAGGTCGCCCGTGTTGAGGAAGTCTCCGGTGGCGAGCTCGGCGCGGGTCGCGCGAATCACCTCGTGCAAGCGGTCGAGGTGCGGGCGGTCGAAGACGCGCACCGCGTGCCCCGCGGCGCGCAGCGCGCGCGCGACGCGGGCGCCGAGGAAACCGGCCCCGCCGAGCACCAGGCAGCGGCTCACGGATCAGCCTCTATCATTCGAAGCGCAACGCTTCGACCGGGCTCAGGCGCGAGGCGCGGCGTGCCGGGTAGTAGCCGAAGAAGACGCCGATCGCGCCGGCGAAGGCGACGGCGAGCGCCACCGCGGCCGGGGAAAGCTCGACGCGCCAGCCGGCGAGTTCGCCGATCGCAAAGGCCCCGGCCACGCCCAGCAGCACGCCGATCGCACCGCCGATGAGCGAAAGCGTCACCGACTCGACTAGGAACTGGCCCAGCACGTCGCGCCGGCGCGCGCCCACGGCCATGCGCAGTCCGATCTCGCGCGTGCGCTCGGTGACCGAGACGAGCATGATGTTCATGATGCCGATGCCGCCGACGATCAGGGACACCGAGGCCACCGCCGCGAGCAGCAAGGTGAGTACCCGGCTGGAAGCCTCCTGCGCGGCGGCGACCTCGGCCAGATTGCGGAGCGAAAAGTCGTCGTCCTGTCCCGGCTGCAGCCGGTGGCGCTGGCGCAGGAGCTGCCGCACCTGCTCCTCCGCGGCTTTCAGGTCGTAGCCTTCGTGCACCTTCACCCAGATCGTGCCCACCGCGCGCTGGCGCGCCTGCGTGCCGGTGCCGAGCACGCGCGTGCGCGCGGTCGACAGGGGAAGCAGTACCACATCGTCCTGGTCGGTTCCCATCAGGCTCTGGCCCTTCTGCTCGAGCACGCCGATCACCGTGCAGGGGACGCGGCGCACGCGGATCGTCTGCCCCACCGGGTCGGCCTGGCCAAAAAGCTGGCGCACGACGGTCTGACCGAGCAGGCAGACCTTCGCCGCGCCAGCCAGATCGGCGGGCTCGAAGGCACGCCCGGCGGCGAGCTCCCACTGGCGCACTGCGAGGTATTCGGGCGTCACGCCAAGAAGGACGCTCGACCAGTTCTGGTTGCCCCAGACGAGCTGCGCCAAGCCGCGTAGCGCAGGGGCGGCGCTGACACCGGGCACCTCGCGCTCAATGGCGAGGGCATCGTCCTCGGACAGCGTGGGGTTGGTGCCGAAGCCAAGCCGCACGCCGCCCGCGGTCGTGGTGCCGGACATGACGAGCAGGATGTTCGATCCGAGCGCGCGGATCTGCTCCTCCACCCGGGCCTGGGCGCCTGCGCCGACGGCGATCATCACGATCACCGCGGCCACCCCGATGACGATGCCGAGCGTCGTCAGGACGCTGCGCAGCGTGTTGGCGGCGAGCGCGCGCACCGCCACCCGCAGGAGCGCAAAGAGGCTCATGCGGCCCTCGCGGCGGCAAGCGTCCCCGCCGCCTCGGCGGGCTCAGGATTCGGCACGTCCTCGACGATACGCCCGTCGCGGAACCGGATCCAGCGGCGCGCGAAACGGGCGATCTCCGGCTCGTGGGTGACCATGACGACGGTGAGCCCGTCGCGGTTGAGCGCTTGCAGCAACGCCATGATCTCGAGGCTCGTGCGCGTGTCGAGCGCCCCGGTCGGCTCGTCGGCGAGCACGAGCGCGGGCTCGATGACGAGCGCGCGCGCGATCGCCACCCGCTGCTGCTGCCCGCCCGAGAGCTGCGAGGGTCGGTGCCCGAGGCGGTCGGCCAGTCCGACGCGCGCGAGCATGCGCGCGGCGCGCGCGCGCCGCGCGCGCGCCGGCACGCCCGCGTAAACGAGTGGAAGCTCGACGTTCTCGAGGGCGCTTGCGCGCGCGAGCAGATTGAAGTTCTGGAACACGAAACCGATGCGCCGGTTGCGCAGCGCAGCAAGCGCATCGTCGGACAGAACCGAGACCGCTTGACCTTCGAGCCAGCACTCTCCGGCGCTTGGCCGATCGAGGCAGCCGAGGAGGTTCATGAACGTGGTTTTGCCCGAGCCCGACGGCCCCATGATCGCGGCGAACTCGCCGCGCTCGATCGAGACGCCGACCCCAGCCAGTGCGCGCACTTCGGTTTCGCCCACGCGGTAGGTCTTGGCGAGCCCCTCGGTGCGCACGAGCGGTTCGCTCATCCCCGCGCGTCCGGCTCTCTCACAGCGGGCGCGGGCCAGGCAGGCCGCGCGCTTTGCGCGCCGCGCCTGCCTCGGCCAGGCCGACGATCACCTGATCGCCCTCCTTGAGGGGCCCCGCGAGCACCTCGGTGCTGGTGCCGTCGCTGAGGCCAGTTCCGATTTCAACCGGCAACGGCCGACCGTCGGGGCCCGGCACCCAGACGCGCGCCGAGGAGCCTGTCGCCGACCGCGCGCCGAGTGCGGCGAGCAGCCGCTCGTAGGCAGGCCTTTGCTCGGGTCTGAGCAGCGCGGCGATGCGCTCGTGCAGGTCGCTGCGCACCCGCTCGCGCTGGCGCCGACGCTCGGCCTCGTCCTTCGCCTCGCGCGCCGCGGCGGCGCGCGCGCGCGCCTGCGCAAACAGGCTCTCGAGTTGTGCCCGCTGCTCCGCGTCGGGCTTGAGTTCCTCGAGCACGCGGCGCTGGAACTCTTGCGCCGCCGCGACGCCCCGCTCGTCCGCGGCACGGCTTTCGGGGGCGTCGGCCGGTGGGCGGAAGCGCAGCGCGGCGTTCGGTATGCGCAGGACGTCGTCGCGCCGGTCGGTCACCACGCGCACGTTCGCGGTCATGCCGGGCAGCAGGCTCAGGTCCGGGTTGGAAGCGGAGATCACGACCGTGTAGCTCACCACGTTCTGCAGCGACTGCGGCGCCTTACGGATCTGACGGATCTCCCCCTCGTAGCGACGCCCGGGAAAGGCGTCGACGGTGAAGGTCGCGCGCTGACCGACGCGCAGCCGTCCGACGTCGGCCTCGTCGATCGCCGCCTCCACCTGCATGTCGCGCAAATCGCGCGCGATGGTAAAGAGCACGGGGGCCTGGAGGCTTGCGGCGACCGTTTGGCCGGCGTCGACGTTGCGCAGAATCACCGTTCCGTCCACCGGCGCCCGGATGTAAGTGCGCTCGAGGTCGACTTCCGCTTGCCGCAGCAGCGCCTCACGCTGGGCGACGGCCGCCTGCGCGCTCGCCACCTGTGCTTCCACGACGCGGATCTGCGCCTCCACTGCGCGCCGCTGCTCGCGCGTCGCCGGTCCTAACTGGGCCCTTTTGCCGACCGCCGCAGCACTCCTCGACCCGCTCCACAGCACGGGGAACGCGCACACACTATTCGGCGTGGAACGGCTGATCCGGCTCTTTGAGATGTCCTGGCGGAAGGGATGTTTTGTGGAAGGTCTGCGCGGCTACGAAGCCGTCGTGCAGCAGGAGGTGGAATTCCTCGACGGCGTGGTTGCAGGGAGTTACGCCGGCTTTCGCGATTTTCCGCGGATGGTCGCGCTGTCGCTGTTCTACTTCGCAACCGCGATCTGGTCCGAGCAACGGAGACGGGAAGAACGCACGCCGCGACCGTTCCTTTGCTCGGACGACGCCCAACTGCAGCATCGACTTGCGCAGTGCTGCGCCTGGATCGCCGACCCGCTGACCCAGGCGGTGCTGATCACCGGCGGCACCGGTTTTACCGCCCGCGACAACACGCCCCAGGCCGTGGCGCCGCTGCTGGACAAGGCGGTGGACGGTTTCGGCGAGCTGTTCCGCCAGGTCTCCCGTGACGAGATCGGCAGCTCCACCATCCAGTCCCGCGCCCTGGCCGGCATCAGCAACGGCACTCTGGTGTGCTGCCTGCCGGGCTCGCCCGGGGCCTGCCGCACCGCCTGGGAGAAGATCCTGCGTGAGCAACTGGACAGCCGCACCCGCCCCTGCAATTTCGTCCCCCATCTGAAAACCCTGCCCGAACAGCCGGCCCTGGCCTGCGGGAGCCGGGCATGAGCGCCTGC
>OGCL01000063.1_pt1 | contig 117948 bp, 120 predicted proteins | sample 1570041 | NCBI WGS metagenome assembly OGCL01 (sample SAMN06266162, study PRJEB24511) | hot springs metagenome | isolation source: Hot spring water | place: South Africa: Limpopo | collected 2015-06-22
CCGATCTGAGGCCATCGCCCAGTTCGCTGACCGTGGCTCCGAGGTGTTGCAGTTGGGTGGCAATGGCGGTAAGGCGATCGCTCTCCTTGACCCGCAATTCGGCGGCATCGCGAATCTGGGTTGTACCGGTGGCAAAGGCAGCGGCAACAGCGAGAATGGGAATTTCATCAATTAAGCGAGGAATGAGGGCACCGGCAATCGTTGTGCCCCGCAGCGGCGCTGAGCGCACCCGCAGATCTGCAACGGGTTCGCCCGTGGCCATGCGCTGGTTTTCTAGGGTAATGTCGGCGCCCATCTCCCAGAGAACTTCTAAAATGCCGGTGCGGGTGGGGTTGACCCCCACATTGGTTAACAGTAGCTCTGAGCCGGGGGTAATCGAAGCGGCCACCAACCAAAAGGCGGCAGAACTAATATCGCCGGGGACAACGACGGTTTGAGCCGTGAGTTGACATGGGCCGGTGACCTCGACGGTTGCTGTTTCGGGGATGACCGTGACGTTTGCGCCAAAGGCTTGTAGCAGTCGCTCACTGTGATCGCGCGAGCGGTAGGGTTCCTGCACAATCGTTGTGCCTTCTGTGGTGAGGGCCGCCAACAGAATGGCGGATTTCACTTGGGCAGAGGCCACAGGGGTGGTGTAGGTAATGGGTTTGAGATTCCGCCCTAACACCGCCAATGGCGCACGGCGATGGCCATCTCGCCCCCAAATTTGAGCGCCCATCTGGGTGAGGGGGGTCACCACCCGCCCCATCGGCCGCGATCGCAAGGAGGCATCCCCGGTCAGCGTAAAAAAGCGATCGGGCTGCGCCGCCAGTAGCCCTAACAGCAGCCGTATGGTGGTGCCGGAGTTGCCCGCATTTAGCACATCTAGGGGTTCCGCGAGGCGATCGCCCCCGCTCCCGGCCACCGTGACATGGGTTGAGTTCAGTTCTGAAATCGTTGCCCCCAAAGCCCGAAAACAGGCTGCCGTACTACAGGTATCCTCCCCCACCAGCAACCCTTGAATGTGGGTGGTGCCCGTGGCCAGTGCCCCCAGCATTAGTGCCCGGTGGGAAATAGACTTGTCCCCGGGAACTTGAATCGTCCCTCGCAGGGGCTGACCGTGGGGCTGAATATGCCATGTGTCATCGGCGGTAACTGTAATTGCAGCCATTAGCAAAACAAACGTCAACGTGCGTTTTTGATTGTCCCACGTCTGCTGTGGTTGATCACCCATTCCGGTTGCGGATGGTGGCGAGAAAGGGCCAAGCATTGGGTTAAATTTCGTTGCAATTCGTTGGATTCTGTAGCGTGGATCGCATGGACAAATGGAATCTAGAGGCTATGATGAACTCAAATTGCTTCTGAGTTCGGGTTATGACACTGTACATCGGCAACCTCTCCTATGACGCGACCGAGGAAAATCTGCGCGAAGTGTTTGAAAAGTATGGCGAAATTCGCCGGATTGTGTTGCCGGTGGATCGGGAAACAGGCAAACGGCGCGGTTTTGCCTTTGTTGAACTGGTGGATGAAAGTCAAGAAACCGCCGCCATTGAGGATCTCGACGGTGCCACATGGCTAGGGCGCGTCCTCAAAGTTAATAAGGCCAAACCCAAGCAATAAACTATACGCCATCGGCCAAATCCGCCGGACTAAGGGCATACTGGTAGGGAAGTGCTGTTGATAGTTAGCCGCTTTTGCTATGCCCCGACGTTCTCCGCCGCCGCGATCGCCCGTGCGGCCCCAGCCTAGCCGCGCAACCGAGTCTAAGATCAACTCCCGTACCCTTGCGGTGCTAGGGGGCGTTTTTATTATTGGCGTTGGTGTTGGTGTTACCTTTAGTAAAACCACCACCCTCAACCCCGATAACGTGGCCTCCACCCAGTTTATTGACCAAGCAGCCCCCAACCCGGATATTTGCGTCCAGTTTGGTGCCAGCGCCATTGCTGTGGATACCCGCATTTTTGTGACGTTTAATCCGTTTTCGGTGTTTGTGTCCCAACCGCTGATGCAGCCGGGCTGTGTGATTCGCGCCAACAACGTTGCCCTGCTAGAACAACGTAAACTCATTACGGGTGAGCAGTTACGCACCTGTCGGCAGCGGCTGAATACCTTTGGCTACGTGGGTAACCTAGAAGGTAACCCGGAGATTAGCTGCGTCTATCAAAGTAATACCGACAAAAATCTCTTTTTGAAGCTCTCGGGACTTAGCAGTGGCTCAGCAGACACCAATAATTTCTAGAGGATAGGTATGCGGAAACGTTTCCGCGGGCGGTTTAATCAGGGAACTCAACGCCTTGGCTCTGCCTTCATGCTGGCGGGGAAGGTGACGTTTCATCTGCTGAAAGGGCGGATTTCCCTGCGCAATTGCATTGATCAAATGGCCTTGGTGGGGCCGGAGTCGGTGGGTGTGGCGCTCATTACTGCTGCCTTTGTGGGCATGGTGTTCACGATTCAGGTGGCCCGCGAATTTATTACCTTTGGTGCCACCTCAGCCGTCGGTGGGGTACTGGCGATCGCCCTGACGCGGGAACTCGGGCCGGTGCTCACGGCGGTGGTACTCGCTGGGCGAGTGGGGTCGGCCTTTGCCGCTGAAATTGGCACCATGAAGGTCACTGAGCAGATTGATGCCCTGCATATGCTGGGAACTGATCCGGTGGACTACTTGGTGGTACCTCGTTTTATTGCCTGCCTATTGATGCTGCCCATTTTGAATATTCTTTCGCTGGTGACCGGCCTGTGGGGGGGCATGATTATTGCCGATTATCTCTACGGTATCCCCCGCAGTATTTACATTGAGTCAATTCAAAACTTTCTACAGACGTGGGACATCTGGAGTTCGCTGATTAAATCCGGCATTTTTGGGGGGGTAGTCGCTATTATTGGCTGTAACTGGGGACTCACCACCACGGGCGGTGCCAAGGGGGTGGGGCAATCCACCACCGCTGCTGTTGTGATGTCGTTACTCACCGTTTTTATTCTCAACTTCTTTCTGTCGTGGGCGCTCTTTGGTGGTGAGGGTAATTTGCTCCCCGGATTCTGAAGAGGTTGAGGTGGCCTTGGAGCAGGATTTACGCACCGGGCAAGGATGGCGAGTCGGCTGGCGCAGCGCAGGGGGCGCGTTTCCTGCCTTAGTTGGGGCTGAGAACTGGGCGGTCGAGCTCACGGCGGCTGAATTTCAAACCTTTACGCAGTTCCTAGGCCAGCTTAGCCAGCAGTTGCACGCCATCAGCCGTGAACTAATGCCCGAGGAGGCGATCGCCCTCACCGCCCAAAACGATCGGATGCACCTAGAGCTGGAAGGCTATCCCCACGCCTACCGCCTACACCTGATTCTGCTAGAGGGTCGCCGCGCCGAAGGGGTATGGCCGGCCCCAGTAGCCCCCGAGTTTCTGCTGGCCTGCGCTGAGTTGGCTGCCGCCCTCGCAGATCCAGAAAGCTAGAATAAAATCAATTGTTTTGGTTGCTGTCGCTCCTATGACCTCTGCCAAGCCGCCTAAGGTAACCCCGAGTCTTGCCGCGTTGGTAAATACCACAAAGCAACTGCAACAGCAGGAGCAACTGGCGGGACTGCTGCCGCCCCTTATTAGCTACAGCCAAGAAACCTTGGGGATGCCCTTTGTCTGGTTGGCCACCTATAGCGAGAGTAGCAAGCAATTGATCGGACAGGGGGGCATCACGCCTGCGGGGGAGCTGGCGCTGCTCAAGCAAAAAATCCCCCTTGTTGCGGGCAGCCTTTTGGATCAGGTTCTGGTGCAACGCAAGCCCGTTAGCTTGCCCAGCCTAAAGGAAGAACCCCGCATGGGCGAGTGGCGGGAAGCCGCAGGACGGTTGGGGATTCAAGGAGCCGTTGTTTACCCTATTGTGCGCCAGCGTCAGCCCCTTGGCGTACTGATGCTGGGGTCAACCACCTGGGGGGAAACCCTGCGCGGCGATGACCTTGCCCACATGAGCCTCCTGGTCAGCGTCCTTGGCGCAGAAGTTGAACGGCTAACGGCTCCCAAACGGAGCAACGAACCGGCCCCAGCAAGCGCACCCGTTGTGGGACAGGATGACCCCATCAACCACTTACTACAGGAGGCCAGTCGTGCGAACACCCTTGGCCAGCGGATTGAGGCACTCCTATTCGCTTTGCATCAGTTCTGTCAGCCCCAGCGCACCAGCCTATTTTGGCGGGATTTAGAGCAGCCCCTCTACCGCCGTCGCAGTTACACCCTTGGCAAACCCGTGGGGCGCGACAGCCAACGGCAACCCTTAACCATTAGCCAGCAAGAACTCGGGGGGTGTTATGCGGCTTTAGCGGGCGGTCAAACCGTCAGTGTCAGCGATGTGCAAAGTGTGGTGAGCAGTACGGCTCCCCTGCGCCTCATGCAGATGCTCAACTGCCGCGCATTGGTGGCAACGCCGGTGTTGGTGGGCACGGATGTTGTCGGCTTCCTCACGTTTGAAAAGGCTGAACCCTACCCGTGGAATGATAATGAACGCAAACTGCTGCGGGTGACTGCTGATCTGCTGGCGTTGGCGGCTCCTGTGGAGCGGGTCGAGCAATTGTTGGGGCAAACCCAGCAGTCCCAGACTCTGGTGAGTGATCTGACCCAGGCCATCTGTGACGAACAGGATTGGAAGCGGGTGCTACAGCAGGCGGGGGAAAAATTAGCGGCAGAATTTGGGGCGCAGTGGGTGTTTTTACTCACCTATAACTCCCTTAGTCAGGCCTTTGACGTGCTCCTTCAGCATCCGGCTCCCCGCGGGCGCGATCGCCATCCCCCCTTGCCGCCGCTGCAAAAAATGGATTGGCAATTACTGGAAACCGCCACCACTGCAATTGCCCTAGAGGACTACACCAACGAACTGCGCCTGTTTTCATGGAAAGAGGCGCTCAGTAAACTGAATATCAAATCCTTGCTGGTGGCCACCACAACGCCCGGACATAGCCTCGAAGCGGTGTTACTGGTGGGTCGCACCGAGCCAACCGTGTGGGGGCGATCGCAACAGGCGCTGCTCCAAGAGGTGGCTCGCGCCCTTGGCCTCCTCAGTCATCAATGGCAACTGCAAACAACGAACACCCAGCAAGAACAGGTGCGATCGGCCATGCTGGCAGGGTTGGCGGCACTGCAGCGCACCCAAAACCTCGAGCGGGCCGAATTGGCCGGACTGCAACACATCATGAACTTAATGCAGGTGCCCCTTGTGGCCTTGGTCACATGGCCGCCGGGTCAAGCCACGGGCTGGATTGTGGCACCGCCGCCGGGGCACCCAAAGTTTGCCATTCGCAATGAGGCAGAAATTGCCATCTACGAAGACCCCCTGATCCACAGCGCCCTGATGGCCTCCCAAGCCGATCTGAGTGCCAACCCCTACGCATGGCTGATTCAAACCACTGCGGCGGAGCTAGACCCCCGCACCCGCGAATGGCTCTCTGGCCCTGATATTGGTCAAGTGTTGACGATCGCCCTGCGCACGGATCCCGAGTACGAACCCTCGGGGGTGTTAGTGATTGCCGATCGCCCCCAGCGGCTGTGGTCAACCCTGCACCTAGACGCGCTCATTACGTTGGTGAACCACATGGCGTGGGCGCACCGCAGCATTTGCTTGGTACAGGTGCTCACCCAAGGATGGCAGGCCCTAGAAAATCTCAACTGGTACAAACATCGGCGGGTCGAGCAGGCCTATGGTCAACTGGCCAGTACCTGCAACCAATTGAACCAGTGGCTGCAAGAGCACCCGCAACAGGCGGATGCCCAACTACGCCGCTTGGGCAGTTTGCTGCAAACCCAACTGGAATCGTTGCATCCTCTACTGCTGAAGGAAACATGGCAGCTCGAAAAATCTGTTGACACGGCCGGGCTAGCGGTGATTATCAAGCGCACCCTAGATCGAGTTGAAAATTGGAAACAAAAGAAACAACTCTGGATTCAGGTGCACAACCAACCCGTGGTCACCCTCAACGGCGATATTAGTAAGCTGGAGTTGATTCTTTACGAGCTGCTGTTGTTTGCCTGCCAGCGATCGCCCTCCCAAGGTCGTGTGGATATCTGGTGCCAGCAACTGGAGGGAATGGGACAAGGGGGTAAAGCCCTAGCATGGCTGGAACTCTCGATTACCGATAATGGCGAGGTAGATCCGCGTCTGCTCATTGACCTGCACCACCTTGAGCATTTAGACTGGCTGGCCCCCTCTAGCTTAGATCAACCCCCCGGGCGACACCTCAAAGCCTGCTGGGCTATTTGTCAGCGGCTCGGCTACACCCTTGACATGTATAAACTCGAGGATGGCCGCGTCCTGAGTCGGTTAGTGATCCCCCTCAACGATGGCGACAGCGGTACCTTTGAACTGCACTCCTCCCAACCGCGATCGCCCCAATGACCGCCAGTACCATTGCCCTAGTGGGGTTGCCGAATACGGGTAAGTCAACCTTTTTTAATCGCCTTGCCGGGGCGCGCACCCACGTGGGTAACTGGCCGGGCATCACGGTGGATATTGCTCAGGCAAGCGTGACCCTCAATGGCGAACCGGTCACGTTGGTGGATTTACCCGGAATCTACGATCTGGCGGGAACGGCTGCCGATGAAACCATTGTGCGCCAGTTTTTTGCCCGGGTGCCCGTCCGCTTAATTCTCGTCATCTTGAATGCCACCCAGCTTCAGCATCAGTTGCGGTTAGTGTTGCAAGTGAAGGCATGGGGCATCCCCCTAGTGGTGCTGCTGAATATGGCGGATGAAGCGCGGCAGTTGGGGATTGCGATCGATACCCAAACCTTGGGCGATCGCCTTGGGGTGCCAGTAGTGGCCCTGAGCGCTAAGTACGGTGGCGGCTACCTAGATGCCTACCACGCCATCAGCCGTACCCTAGCGCAGGCTCCTGCCCCTACCCAGCCTGTTGAGGCACCTGTCCTAGCGGAAATTGATCCGGAGAGAGTCGCCATCCTGCTCAACGGGGCGGTGACATGGCCAACCAGTCCCCCCCAAACCCTAACGCAGCACCTTGATCGCTGGCTGCTGCATCCCCTGTGGGGTCTGCCCCTCTTTTTCGTGGGACTGTACCTTGTGTTCCAAGGGGTGTGGATTCTCGGGCTTGGGGTGCAGGGCTGGCTCAGCGATAGCTTTGAGCAGTTCCAAACCAGTGTGCTGGCCCCCCTCCTCGACCATTGGCCGCCCCTGGGGCAAAGCTTGCTCCTTGAGGGGATCTATGGGGGGATGACCACCGTTGCCGCCTTTGTGCCCTTGGTAACGATTTTCTTTATGGCCATGGCGATTGTTGAGGACAGCGGCTACTTAGCACGGGCTGCCTACTTAATGGATGGCCTAATGGCGCGGCTGGGGTTAGATGGCCGCAGTTTTGTGCTGAGTTTAATGGGGTTTGGCTGCAATGTGCCCGCCCTGATGGCCACGCGGGTGATTCGTTCGCCGGGGCTGCGGCTCCTGACGATGCTGGTCATTCCCTTTTCCTTGTGCTCGGCGCGGCTACAGGTGTTTGTCTTTCTCATTGCCTGTATGTTTCCGCCCCAGTGGGGTGCGGTGGTTTTGCTGTCTCTCTACGGCTGGAGTATTGTGGCCGCATTGGTGACGGCACTCTGCTGCCGGGGCTATTTTCCCAATACGGATCCCTTTCTGCTGGAGTTGCCGCCCTACCGTTGGCCTACCCTCATCCAAGTGATTTGGCGGGCATGGGGGGAAGTGCGGCATTTTTTAGCGCGCGCCAGTGGGTTTATTATGGTGGGAGTTTTGGTGGTGTGGGCGCTAACCCATCTGCCTCTTAGTGCTGCTCCGGCCAGTGCCCAAACGTGGGCGGGTCAACTGGGTCTGGCGCTGCAACCGCTGCTGGCACCGGTGGGCATTACCCCCCCCTTGACGATTGCCTTGATGGTCGGTTTTGTGGCCAAAGAGATTGTGATTGGGGCTTTGGCGGTGATTTACCAGTTGTCGGGCAGTGAGCTACAGCAGGCGATCGCCCAAGAACTGACCCCGCTGCAAGCCTATAGTTTTATGCTGTTTACGCTGCTTTATACCCCTTGCCTGAGTACCTTGGCGACCCTCTGGAGTGAATCGAAGCGCTGGCGCTTTAGCCTCTTTGCCACCGTGTATGCCCTAGTCATTGCATGGCTGGCCAGTGGCACGGTGTATCAACTGGCGCACTGGTGGGGGTGGGGCTAGTGGCCACCCTGTGGGGGATTGGGGCAGGCCCCGGCGATCCTGAGTTAATGACCCTCAAGGGCTGGCGACAACTCCAAGCCGCGCCGGTGGTAGCCTTTCCCGCTGGTGTGCGGGGTCGGGTCGGAGTGGCCGAGCAGATTATTGACTCTTATCTTGCCCCCCAGCAAGTGCGTGTGCCGCTGGAGTTTCCCTACGTCTTGGAGCAGGAGGTGCTGCACCGGGCATGGCAGGCTGCCGCCCAGACGGTCTATGGCTATCTGAGCCAAGGCATGGATGTGGCCTTTGTGTCCGAAGGGGATGTGAGTTTTTACAGTACGTTTACTTACCTTGGGGCAGCCGTCCAGCAGCTTGACCCCACAATTGCCATAGAAACTATTCCCGGGATCTGCTCTCCCTTGGCCGCGGCGGCAGCCTTGGGGGTACCCCTGACCTGTGGTCGCGATCGCCTCGCCATCTTACCGGCCATGTACCACGTTGAGGAACTCAGTAACGCTTGGGCATGGGCAGATGTCCTTGTATTAATGAAAGTGCGTGCCGTTTATCCCCAAGTTTGGCAGTGGTTGCACCACCACAATTTACTAGAGCAGGCAGCGGTAGTCCTCTGGGCAACAACGCGGCAGCAACGCATCTATTGCCCCCTCACCCCTTGGCCTTCCCTAGACCTCCCCTACTTCTCCCTGCTCTTGGTGTGGAAACATGCACCCACCTGCCGCTAAAGCGCCATCCCCTTGCCAAAACGCAAAAAAGCCTACCTCGGTGGGGCAGGCTGCGCATTCCGTGCTGAGAGAGACCAAGAAAGCTTAGAGACTGTTCAAAAAGCCAATCAGACCATGGCCGGTAATCACTTCTAAGGCTAATAATGAGATAAAGCCAATCATGGCTAAGCGACCATTAAAAAGCTCGGCGTAGGGAGTAAATCCCGACTGCGGCTCACTCATCACATACATTTTTGGCTCGATCGCAAAGTTGTTCATTTTGCCTTGCTCGTCAATGATGCTACCGCTTTTCATTTTGGAACTCCGTTTGTTACAAAGTGTTTCACTTTCTTAATATAAGTTAACACTTCTTTTCTGGAATTGCAACTGTCCGGATGGCCAGCGGGCGATTCAGTTTGGAGGAGGTGTGGATCGGCAACTGTTTGTGGGTTGGATCGTCTTAGCATGAAGAATGGTGTGGCTGTCGTATCACCGTTGCGTTGATCGTGTTTCAGGAGTTTGTGTCGAATGCGCTATTGGATTTCATCGCTGTTGCTGAGTGGTGTGCTGACAACCGTAGGGGCGATCGCCCCGGTGTTAGCCGCAGAAACCCTCAACCTTGTCTTTGGTACCCAAAACCAGCGTGGCATGGAAATTGCGGTAGCCGACCTACGCACCTACGCCGAAACGGGGAGGGCCAACGGCAACCTTCAAGTTTTGCTATCAATGGCAACCCCAGAACAACAGGCAGAGTTCCGTCAACTCTTAACCTTGCCGTTTCCGGTCAAGGCCGAGCAATTGCAAGCTCTTGGGGAGCAACAGAGTGGTGCCGACCTCCTGAAATCCGTTGCCGCCGCAACATTGCGCCCCGATGATGAGGGGATTACTGCCCTAAAAACCGCCATGCTCAAGGGGCTGAACGCTGAAGGTGGCCTAACACTGCTGGCATTTTTAGAAGCCTATCCTGCATCAACGATGACCATTGATATTATCCAGATGCAGGCCATCCTCGAGGCCAACAAACCGCTGATGGAGAAGTATCTGTCACGCCAAGCTCAGCCAGTGACCCACAACCAGTAACAACAAAGGCCAATGTCAAAGTTGTACGCAGGGTTGTTGTCCCCGACGAAATTTTAGCCGCAACTCGCATGACTGAGGCTGAAAGTCGAAGCGAAACATAACGGCTTGATCACGGAGGTCAAACCTTTGCTGGATGCGTTGATTAACGAGGCTGGATTTTGGCTTGCCGAACCTCTGTACAACAGGGTTTTGCAATTTGTTAATGAGATTTAGCTTGACTTTCGGGATAGAGCCTAGCGCGTCTTAGGTAACTGCCCCCGCTCAATCAGCATCGCCCATGCCCGTAGTACCGCCACTAGGTCAGAGGCTAGGCGGTATTCGTTGGCTTCAGGAATCCGAACCGTCGCGGTAGCGGTAGAAATGATGTTGGTGGCCACTGGGGTTAGGGTGGTGGGTGTCACAAAATCTACCCCGTCGAATCGTTGGAAGCGCCGCTCTTGTAGCAATGTAGTAAATGCCGCCACTAGGGTGGGTGAAATTGTGCGGAGGGTGCGGCTTAGGGTCTCGCCCCGTGGGTTGCGGGTTTCTTGGACAATGCGGCCATCGCTGAGCAGGAGGGTCACTTGGGGTGGGCGATCCAACGTTGTCTGGCGAATCACCCGAAAGATGGCTGCCTCCGGTAAGGGGGCGGGTTGATCCTCGGGGGCAAGCTGCCGAGGGGGCTGAATGAGGGTGCCGATCATGCGGCTGCCCGCGGCATCCCACAGGAGTAAAGAGCCACTTTGATTACTGCGATAGACCCATTGTTGGGGGTAGGGCGCTGTTGGGTTTGTGAGGGTAAGCTCCCAGCCCGGGGTCAGGCGTTCCGGGCAGTCGGCGCGGAGGCCACCTAGCCCCAAACAGCCATCGGACCATACCCGTGGCTGCACCTGCGCCACCGTAATGTGGCTGGGGTCTTCACCGAATTGTGCAGCGGCGGTGGCGATCGCCTGCTCAATCAAGGCGGGCGGTGGTGTTGGCGCTTGCGCCCAGAGGGGGGTAGCCCATACCAGCAGAGCGTAAGCTCCTAGCCCATAGCCCATAGCACCTCCTTAGGACACTTCAAACAAGGGGGTCGAGCAACTGCACACCAGATGGCGATCGCCGTAGGCATTATCAATACGGGCAACCGCAGGCCAGAATTTATACTCCCGTAACCACGGTGCCGGATAGGCGGCCACCTGCCGCGAGTAGGGATGGGGCCACTCATCGTTGCAAACCATTAGCGCTGAGTGGGGGGCGTGCTTCAGGGGGTTATGGTGGCGATCGCTTAAGCCCGCTTCCACCTCAGCAATTTCGGCGCGAATGGCAATCATTGCCTCACAAAAGCGATCTAGCTCCGCTTTAGTTTCGCTTTCCGTGGGTTCAATCATTAACGTGCCGGGCACCGGCCATGACACCGTCGGCGCATGGAAGCCATAGTCCATCAAGCGCTTAGCAATATCCTCCACTTCAATACCCGCAGATTTTTTCAGGGGCCGCAGATCTAAGATACATTCGTGCGCCACCAGCCCATTGGCACCCTTATAGAGCACCGGATAGTAGGGTTCCAGCCACTTAGCAATATAGTTGGCATTGAGGATGGCCACCGCCGTGGCGCGGGTTAAGCCCACGCCTCCCATCAGGGTAATGTACATCCATGAAATGGGCAGAATACTGGCACTGCCCCAAGGTGCTGCCGTGACCGGCCCAATCTCCGCCGCCTGCGGCTCGATGTGGGTGGTGGGTAAAAAGGGCGCAAGGTGTGCCTTGACACCAATGGGGCCAATGCCGGGGCCGCCCCCCCCATGGGGGATGCAAAAGGTTTTGTGCAAATTGAGATGACAAACATCGGCACCAAAATCTGCCGGACGGCACAGCCCCACTTGGGCATTCATATTGGCACCATCCATATACACTTGGCCGCCGTAGCGATGAATTAGATCACAAATGGCGCGGATTTCTGTCTCAAAGACCCCATGGGTCGAAGGGTAGGTCACCATCAGCGCCGCTAGGCGTTCTTGGTATTGCTCAGCCTTCAGCGCCAAGTCGGCCACATCAATGTTGCCTTGGGGATCACAGTGAACCGCTACCACCTGCATCCCCGCCATCACCGCACTAGCGGGATTGGTGCCATGGGCTGAGGTGGGAATCAGACACACGTCGCGATGCCCCTCGTCACGGCTCTGGTAGTACTGGCGAATCACGAGCAAGCCAGCGTACTCCCCTTGGGAACCGGCATTCGGTTGCAGGGAAATCGCATCAAAGCCCGTAATTTCCGCCAGCATGGCCGACAGTTCAGCAAAAAGCTGCTGATAGCCTTGGGTTTGCTCTGGTGGGGCAAAGGGGTGAACCTGATTAAACTCCGGCCAGCTAATGGGTACCATTTCGGCGGTTGCGTTCAGCTTCATGGTGCAAGAGCCAAGGGGAATCATCGAGGTTGTCAGGGACAGATCCTTGGCTTGCAAGCGGTGGAGATAACGGAGTAGCCCGTGCTCGCTGTGGTACTGCTGAAAGACCGGATGCTGCAAGTAGCGACTCTGGCGCGCTAAGCCACTGGGTAAGGCGCTGGAAATCGGCGTGGTTGGCCATGGGGCGGCAAACAGCACCAACAGATCCTGCACGTCAGCAGTGGTGGTGGTTTCATCAAGGGTAATGCCCACACTGCCATCCTCAAAGTAGCGTAGGTTAATGTGAGCGGCCTTAGCGCGTGCTTGCAGTTCTGTCAGGGAACGCTGCCCCAAATCAATGCGCAACGTGTCAAAAAAGCTGCTGTGCCACAGCCGATAGCCAGCACATTCTAGTCCTTGCGCCAGTTGCGCCGTCAACTGATGAATCCGTGTGGCAATCTGCCGCAATCCTACTGGCCCGTGATAGACGGCGTACATACTGGCCATAATTGCCAGCAAGACTTGAGCAGTGCAGATGTTACTCGTCGCTTTTTCGCGGCGAATGTGCTGCTCGCGGGTTTGTAGGGCCAGCCGCAGGGCGGGTTGACCCAAGGCATCGTGGGACACCCCCACCAACCGTCCCGGCAACTGCCGTTTGAAGGCTTCGCGGGTGGCAAAAAACGCCGCATGGGGACCACCATAGCCCAAGGGCACCCCCAAACGCTGGGAACTCCCCACGGCAATATCGGCACCCAATTCTCCCGGCGGTGTCAGTAACGTCAGAGCCAGCAGATCCGTAGCGACTGTAACGAGGAGGCCGTGGTGATGGGCGGTGGCAATGAGGGGGCGCGGATCCCGAATGGCACCATCACTGGCGGGGTACTGAAGCAGCAGGCCAAAGGCATCCTGCCAGGGTAGTTCAGCCGCGGTTGGATCTATGGGCACAATTTCAATGTTGAGGGGCAAGGCACGGGTGCGCAGTACCGCAAGGGTTTGGGGATGGCAGTCCTGGGCAACCAGAAAGCGGCGTGCCTCTTTTTGGCGGCAGGCATTGAGGCTGAGGGTCATGGCCTCGGCAGCGGCAGTGGCTTCGTCTAGGAGCGAGGCATTGGCAATATCAAGACCCGTTAGATCGCAGACGAGGGTTTGGTAATTAAGGAGGGCTTCGAGGCGACCCTGGGCAATTTCGGCTTGGTAGGGGGTGTACTGGGTGTACCAGCCCGGGTTTTCAAGGATATTGCGTTGGAGGACGGGTGGGGTAATACAGTTGGCATAGCCCATGCCGATGTAGCTGCGCCACACTTGGTTTTGCTGGGCGATCGCCCGTAATTTTGCCAGTGCCGCCATTTCGCTTAGCCCCTCGGGCAGGTCTAGGGGGCGGCGCAAGCGAATATCTGCTGGAATCACGGCATCAATGAGTTCCCCAAGGCTGCTGTAGCCCACTGTGGCCAGCAGGGTTGGCAGGTCTTCGGGGGTAATGCCAATATGCCGAGCAACAAATTCGGCATCCGTGTCTAACAGCGTTTGCACGTGGGGTGGCGAACTGACCATAGAGGCATCAGAGCATCAGTGAATTGTTCATATATCTTAATGGCTGATCGCAGAAATAGGTTTGCGGGCGTGGATCACTTGCAGGCTGCGTCCGAGGTGATAGTGCTGGTCGGCCAGTTCAAAGCCTTGTTCCTGCAACACTTGCGCTAAGTCCGTCTTCAGCAGTTGCCAGGCGGTTTCGGTTTCAAACAGCCAAAAGAATAGTGCTAGCCCCGGCCACAACAGGGGAAGGTGCGGGCGGTGAAAGTCAATCAGGGCAAACCAACCACCGGGCTTAAGAACGCGCCAAACTTCCGCAACAATGGCGGTTAGCTGCTGCGGTTGCATTTCGTGGAGCGCCATACTGGTATGCACCAGATCAAACGATTGATCTTCAAAGGGCATGGCTTCAGCAAAGGCTTCCACGTAGGTGGCTTGGGGTACGCGCTCTCGGGCACGGGCGATCGCCTTCGGGGAGGCATCGAGGCCCGTGACCTGATCAAAGGCCGTGGTTAAGGATTCGGTAACAATGCCATGGGCGCAACACAAATCCAGTACCACCGTACTGCGGGGCAGGTTTAAGCCCTGCCAAGCCAAGTGATGGAGGCGATCGCGCCCCCCCACGGCGATTGCGGCAATGCCGCTAATGGTGTCGTAAAGCCATGGAAACTGATAGCTCCATGTGCGGAGAACGGTTGCCATAGAGGGTTACCTAAAACGGGAATGGTTTCAGCATAGGGGGCGATCGCCACAGGGCTTAAAATAGACTCAACTGCGATGGGAGTATAAACTAATGTATCAATCCCCCGTACTGGTTAGCCCCAATGGGCATTCCCTAGACATTTCCCTTGATCCCTTCTGGCAGGGCCTACAGCAGTTAGCATCCCACGTGCTGATTTCGCTGTGCCTGTCTCTGTTGCTCACCATTGCCCTCAGTATCCTTAGCTATTGGTTTAGCAGTACGTTTGGTATTCCGGTAATGCCGTTTTTCTTTGTTGTGATCTAAGGCATTGGTGCAAAGTTATGGTAAAGCGTTGGAGGAGTTATTGTTATGATTTGGGGCTTGCTTATCACTTGGATTGTGACCAGTATTAGTTTATTTGTTGTCTCGCGCCTTTCCTTCTTGGGCGTGGAAATCGATAAGTTTAGTACGGCGCTGTCGTCGGCCATTGTCTTTGGGGTGCTGAACGCGACGCTAGGGGCAGTCCTCAAATTTCTTTCGTTCCCCTTTATCTTTTTGTCGTTAGGTCTTTTTGCCCTGATTATTAATGCGGCCATTTTTGCTCTGGCCGCCGCTATTGTGGATGGTTTTACCCTGCGCAATGGGTTCTGGAGTGCTCTATTCGGGTCTATTGCCCTCAGTCTAATGAATTCCCTCTCCTTTGGCCTGTTGACTCGATTGGGCGTGTTCTAGGGTCGCCAAGTAGCCCCGGGGTGTAATCAACCAATCGTGAAAGCGCTGCGTGGTTGCGTTGCCAATTAAAACAAGGCTAAACATGTCCACGGCGGCGGGCTGAAATGCCCCCAAGGTGGTGAGGGTAATCTGCTCCTCGGGACGGTAGGCGGCTCGCACAATGGCGACCGGCGTGCTGGGGGGGCGGTGGCGTTGGAAAATCTGCTTCGCCTGCACCAGTTGTTGTTGGCGATCGCGGGAGCGGGGATTGTAAAGGGCCGTTACAAAGTCTGCTTTGGCAGCCGCTTCAAGGCGTGCCTCAATGACCGGCCATGGGGTGAGGCGATCGCTGAGGCTAATGGTACAAAAATCGTGCATCAGGGGGGCACCCACGCGGGCGGCGGCAGCATTGACGGCACTCACGCCCGGAAAGACACTGACGGCCAAATCGCTGCGGTTGGCCTGCATCAGTAGTTCTAACACTAAGCCAGCCATGCCGTAGATGCCACAGTCTCCCGAGGAGACCACGGCCACGTGCAGCCCCCAACTCGCGAGTTCAATGGCCGCTTGGGCGCGCTCTCGCTCTTGGGTAATGGGGTAGGCGCAGACCATCTGCCCCGGCCGCTGCAATGGTGTGAGGAGTTTTAAGTACAGTTCATAGCCAATCCAAACATCCGCCGCCAATAGGGCCGTGCGAGCCGCTATCGTTAGCTGATCAAGGGCACCGGGGCCTGTGCCAATGAGGGCGATCGCCCCCTTACGGGGAATATATTCCCGCCGGGACTGCGCTACTGCCACGGTCACTGCCCCTGGATAAGCGGGATGGCGATAGATCTGCTTTGGCACCAGTAACGGGCCGCGATCGCTGGCCAGCAATGCCGCTGCTTCCGCCACACTGGGGGTACCCATCTCGGCGGCGACAGTGGCGGAGGGAGTCGGAACCGTCACCTGTTGGAGTTGGGCAGCGCTAAACCAGCGAATCGGCCAATGGTAACGTTGGGCGACTTGGAGCAGCCCCACTTCATCTGCTTTGCGATCAATACTGGCAAGGCCGGCGATCGCTTCTCTGGCTAATCCGGCCTCCTCTAGCGTTTGGGTAATGGCCGCCTCGATTACAGCAGCATCCGTACCGCGCTCACAGCCAATCCCGAGCCACAGCACCCGCGGATGCCACACGACCCCCAAGTCAGGCTGAACCGCCTTTTCCGTAATCCAAACGGCGGCTTCCTGCGGCGGGGCACTCACCCATTTTATAGGCTGCTCCCTCGCCAGTCCGGTACGCCATAACTCACTGCCACAGGTCTGGAACACCGATAGCACCTGCTGCTGAGCTTGCAAGGCCGCCAGCCTATTCCAGTCGCCTGCGCCATGCTGCCACCCTAAGGCTTTACCCCAACAATCCACCGCAAAGTAGCGCTGAGTGTGGCTTGCCCCCGTTAGAATAGGCGTTGCGCCAATGGCCGTCGCTAAAATCTGGCAGAGGCGATCGCCCCCTGCCCCATGACTGCCCACTAAGCTAATAAGCCATTGGCCATCCTCCGAAAGCACACAGACCGCCGGATCCCTGCGCTTATCCTCAAGGAGAGGCGCAATCAAGCGCACCACTGCACCACAGGCTAGAGTAAAAAGCCAACTCCGATAGTGGTGCCAAACAGTGTTCAAATGGCCTGCCAAACTATCGCTGTACCGCTGAGCATCCTCTATCTCCACCGCCAGATGCGCTGGCAGCCACAAATCAAACTCTATACCTGCGCGGCGCAAGTGTTCCAGTTGGGTGGCACCTTGGCGGGTGGTGGCGATCGCGGCCAAGGGCGACCAAGTTTCCAGTTGATGCACAGTACAATTAAACGGTGGCATAGCTGCGGCGGCGCAAAGTACCGCCAACCCTCCCACTAAAGAAAAGGTCAATGCTAACATGACTATGGCATCACTGCCTGTTTTCGCTCACTGTAACCGTTGGGAGATCGTACGTCATGGCATTAGCAGTTGGTACCCCTGCTCCAGCCTTCACCGCCAAAGACACCATGGGCAATACCGTCTCTCTCTCAGACTTTGCCGGTAAAACCGTCATCCTTTACTTTTACCCTAAAGACGATACCCCCGGCTGCACCAAAGAAGCCTGTAGCTTTCGCGATAACTACGCCGCCTATCAGGGTAAAGACATAGTCGTGCTAGGCGTTAGCGGTGATGATGAAACCTCGCACCAAAAATTCACTCAAAAATTTAACCTTCCCTTTCCCCTACTGGCTGACGTAGATAAATCAATCATCAAAGCCTACGATGTGGATGGTGGCGGCTACGCCAAGCGAGTCACCTACGTCATTGATGGCAACGGCATCATTTCCCACGTTTACACCAGCATTAACACCGAGACCCACGCCAGCGATATTTTGGCAGACTTAGGTCTTTAAGGATACCCTTTGAAGGAATTCAAACAAGTGAAGCCAATAGGTATATCTAGTCCTCTTACTGACCAGCCGCACCACGAATAGGCCCATTGTATTCAATTTTGATGCTCGGCTCTCTAGGTGCTACTGTCACCACCGTCTCAATATTAGGAGGCTGTCCCGGAGGCCCCCCCAAGAACCGAAAGGTATAAGTCCCATTCCCGTGATTTACGTAGGGGGAGTCTTTGGCTGGCCCGTACATGGATGCCTCGGCTCGATACTTACTGAGTCCACCATTGTGCTGCTCTGCAGCTTGACGAGCAAGGTTTCGCGCCTTGGGTAAATCACTGTTATCTAAAACCATCCCAGGTCGTGGTGGATAACCCACTCCCGGTGGTTGCGGCGGATAACCCACTCCCGGTGGTTGCGGCGGATAACCCACTCCCGGTGGTTGCGGCGGATAACCCATTCCCGGTGGTTGCGGCGGATAACCCATTCCCGGTGGTTGCGGCGGATAACCCATTCCCGGTGGTTGTGGTGGATACCCCATTCCCGGTGGTTGTGCAATTGCCTCAGCACCTGAGAAACAGAGAATTATGCCAGTAGTAGCAAGAAAAGCTAAGTGTTTTGTCATAAAGCGAGACCTAAAAACTGTAAAGCAAGTCTCAAACGTTCTAAGTGGAAACTTTGATAACTACTTGACCTGTAGTGCCCTTGCGGCGCATAGTTGCGCGGCATCCATTAAGCCTTTTTTAAGCTCTGGGCTGGCTTTTGTATTAAATTCATTCACCATATCGTTAAAGTTTTTGTTTTCTGGCGAGGCAAGAACTGAAGAAAGCAGCGTTAATTCCTGAAAGGCAATTTTTGCTTCTAGTTCGTTAATATAACACTGACAATACTCCTGAATAACTTTTTCCTGCTGACCTTCAACATTTTGCTGAATAGCATCAACACAAGCAACGCGAAAAGCAGACTTAAATTCATCAGTATATCCTTCCGCCATGGCAGGTGCTATTCCTAGGCAGAGAAACACTGGCAAACAGATTAATAAACTAATATGCTTGTTTGCACTTACGTCAGGGCGATGTTTCTTAACAGAAAGCATATCAATCTCTCAGAAATCAAGTTAGGATCAGCAGTTTGTGACATGGCTTTACTACAAATCAATTTGTTACGTTTGATCTGCTCACCCGTAAAACTTGATCTGTAAAGTTGACAGTATTCGGAAAATTTTCAGAAACCTATATCAATAAAGTAAAGACCATCTCCCTAGAGGATAGCCTACGGTCTATAAAAAAACTAGTATAGGATGCAGTTAGACATAAAACTTATATTTCAAAGCATTCTTTGTATTTTTGTTGTATTCCGTAACCTTGCTTTACTCAGAGCACAGGCATGGCCCAACATGCCCGATCTGAGCCGCTTAACCATCTCCGTGCAGGTGCGCACACCTTGGCTGACATTCACAACGCGGCAATGCTCTTTGATCGCCCCAAAGATTGAGATTAGGGCGCGATCGCCACCACTTGGTTGAGGCGCAATCAACGAGGCAGAGACGCAAGCCCGCGCCGAGAAGTAGATGCCCGATCAACTACACTAGGTGTATTGCTGTATTTCTGGTTCTCTATGCGAAGGCGCTGAGACAACAACCTCCACCCAAAACGCACCGCGATCGCCCCTTAAATCTCGTATCAACCCTGGTGGGTTAGGCAATATACCATTTGGATCGTAAATAAAGCAAACTAAGGTCTTGAATGTATATGAAGCTGACCGATAGACTTCAAAATCAACTGCCAACGCTTCTATAATTCCGTTTTCATTTGCACGTGCCACTTTTACTTCTATAGCACATTGATGATCAACTAATAGCAAATCAATGCGGCGATTATATCTATAAGGTTGTGGTGCTGGGTATTCTCGTCGTATGTCAGCATTTGGAAACTCTATTTTGAGAAGTTTCTCAAGAGCGTCCTGCACATCTCTTTCTTGAAAGTTAGTATTTCTTTGGCCGAGCTGCTGACCTTCTAAATCATGAAATCTTTGACATAAATCGATAATCTTATCAATACTTTCGTTGAGGTTGCTACTGCTGTCTTCAGAAGAAGGGGGCAGTACCTGTTGGAGCACAGCCTTCTGCTGCCGCTGTATCGATAGCCACCCTGTTGCTACCGATACCGACAATCCACCGGCAATGAGTCGGGTATGACCATAACCAATGCCAACGGCTGCAAGGGCTAACCCTGCCATAAAAGCCCCATCCGGCCAACGAGAGCGCATACTTAGCCGAGGAGACCCTATGAAACCCAATGATTTTTTCTGGAGCATAGAAATTTCCAATAGAATTTGGAGGCAAGGATAACAGATCCTTGACAATTATCAACGAATATTTCGTTTTGTTAAATTTCTGCTCGATATAGATCTCTCTGATGGGTCACAATGTTATTGACCAAGCGTTACTATAATTCTGTTTTTCGCGCTTGATCGACCTTGGCAGTTAATATATCTCCGCCCTCACACGCAATTCGATATAATAGTAGTAGTGGTGTGAGTGTATTGTTGAATCGCAATGTTGAGCTTGAAAGTCGTCAAAGCAGTGGTTCATTTGATGCTTGTTTTGATCATGATTTCTTAATGTTTTGATTGCTGGTTTTATTGGCGCTATTCAGGTATCGCTTTTTACTTAAAAATTGCAAACAGTTGTAACGATCGCGATCGCCAATGAAGTCAATGGCCTAGATTGAAATGATTGAAACGACTGAAACAAACTAACAACGACTGAAACAAACTAACGAGGATTGAGACGTATGAACTGTACACGTTCCACAGACCTTCCCGAAACGGCATGGCACACGTTTACTGGTGGTGACTGGGTTCAGCGCGTCGATGTGCGCGATTTTATTCAGCGCAACTATACCCCCTACACCGGTGATGCGTCATTCTTAGTGGGAGCGAGCGATCGCACCCAAAAATTATGGGCCAAAGTGCGCGACCTGATGGCCTTAGAGCGGGAAAAAGGCGTACTCGATGCAGACACCAGTACTCCTTCTGGCATTACCGCCCATGCTCCGGGCTACATTGATCGTGATCTGGAACAAATTGTTGGCCTGCAAACCGACAAACCCTTAAAACGCGCCATCATGCCCTTTGGTGGTATTCGCGTTGTTGAAACCTCTCTGAAAGCCTATGGCTACGAGCTAGATCCGCGCACCAAAGAGATCTTTACCAAGTACCGCAAAACCCATAACGACGGCGTTTTTGATGCCTATACCCCAGAAATGCGCCGCTGCCGGAAATCCGGCATCATTACGGGGCTGCCCGATGCCTACGGTCGGGGTCGTATTATTGGCGACTATCGCCGGGTGGCTCTCTACGGGGTGGATCGCCTCATTGCCGACAAACAAGCCCAGCAAGCCTCCCTTGAGCTAGACACCATCGATGAAGACACCATCCGCCTGCGGGAAGAACTCTCAGAGCAAATTAAGGCACTGAACGAACTCAAAGAAATGGCCGCCAGCTATGGCGTTGATATTAGCCGCCCCGCCAGCAACGGCAAAGAAGCGATTCAGTGGCTCTACTTTGGCTACTTAGCCGCCGTCAAAGAGCAAAACGGTGCGGCCATGTCCCTAGGGCGCGTCTCCACCTTTTTGGATATTTACTTCGAGCGGGATCTGCGCCTAGGCAGTGCCACTGAAGCTGAAATCCAAGAATGGCTGGATCACTTCGTGATGAAATTGCGCATGGTGCGCTTCTTGCGGGCACCGGAGTACAACGAACTATTCTCCGGTGATCCCACATGGGTCACGGAAGCCATTGGGGGAATGGGGCTAGATGGTCGTCCGCTGGTGACCAAAACCAGTTTCCGTATCCTGAATACCCTCTATACCCTTGGACCAGCGCCGGAACCCAACCTAACGGTGCTCTGGTCTGAAAACTTGCCCGAACCCTTCAAACACTTCTGCGCCCAAGTCTCGATTGATACTAGCTCAATCCAGTACGAAAACGATGACCTGATGCGTCCCTACTGGGGGGATGACTACGCTATTGCCTGCTGCGTCTCGGCCATGCGGGTGGGTAAACAAATGCAGTTCTTTGGTGCTCGGGTGAACTTAGCCAAAGCCCTCCTCTACGCCATCAATGGTGGCCGTGATGAGCAATCAGGCGCACAGGTGGCACCCATGTTTGCCCCAATTACAGGGGATACCTTAACGTGGGAGGAAACTTTACCCCGGTTCGAGCAAATGCTGGCGTGGTTGGCGAAGGTCTATGTCAATACCCTTAACGTCATCCACTACATGCACGATAAGTACTGCTACGAGCGGCTGGAGATGGCGCTCCACGACCGCGATGTGTTCCGCACCATGGCCTGTGGTGTGGCGGGGCTGTCGGTGGTGGCGGATGCCCTCTCGGCCATCAAATATGCCAACGTCAAGATCATCCGCAATGCTGAAGGGTTAGCGGTGGACTACGAGATCACGGGTGACTTTCCTAAGTACGGCAATAATGACGATCGCGTCGATAGTTTAGCGGTGTGGCTGGTGGAAACGTTTATGAATGAGGTGCGCAAGCACAAAACCTACCGTAATGCCGTGCCCACCCAATCAATTCTGACCATTACCTCGAATGTGGTCTATGGCAAGAAAACCGGCAGTACCCCCGATGGTCGCAAAGCGGGTGAACCCTTTGCCCCGGGTGCAAACCCAATGCACGGTCGCGATACCAAAGGGGCGATCGCCTCGCTGGCATCCGTCGCTAAGCTCCCCTACGTCCATGCCCAAGACGGCATCTCGAACACATTTTCAATTGTCCCCAGTGCCTTGGGGAAAACCCGCGAGGATCAAATTGCCAACCTAGCTAACATGCTAGATGGCTACATCCACGATCAAGGGTTCCACATCAACGTCAACGTTCTCAACCGCGAGATGTTGCTCGATGCCATGGATCATCCGGAACTGTACCCGCAACTCACGATTCGGGTCTCAGGCTATGCGGTGAACTTTATCAAACTCACCCGCGAACAACAGTTGGATGTGATTAACCGCACGTTCCACGAACGGTTCTAGCTAGTTTTCGCCTTGGTTAATTTGGTACCTCGATTGCGTTGTTGGCGATCGAGGTATTTTTTTGCTATTTACAGTGAGCCTTCACCATCTTCAGAGCAGTATCTGGCTCCCACGAAAGCTCGTAGGCTTCCCGCTCAATCGGAATATCGGCAGGATCATAGTTTTCGTTGATGAACTCTTCCAAAGGTGTATATGCTAATGGTGACTTGTATTTGGGGTCAATGACCACTAACTCGTTAAATCCGTAGGGTCGGCCATGATTTGCCTTACAGGTTTGCGCCATGTGGATGGCTTCATGGTTCAACGTGTTGATAAATTCCAAAAAGTTATCGTGCTTGTAAATATCAATAGTAATTCGGGTCGAGGCACTGATAATTTGATAGTTGTGGCTCCAATAGGTAAAGTGATAATCAAAGGTTCCCATTTCCCGTGTGGGAAGTTTAGCCACTGCCAAGCGGACGTTGTGCTTTTGTAACTGGTTGAGGAGTTCGCTAAGGTTTGGTGGCGTTGCAACAAAGGAGTCGTAATTTGCAACTGTCTCAGCATCATAAAACTGGCGAATAATCTCGCGGTTTAGTTTCAAGGCAAAGCCGTAGTCACGAATGCTGCCCACTAAATCGCCAACCCGCAACTTCATGGTTGAGCGTTGCAGCAAACCCACGGCATCTAGATGCCCCCCCTGTTGGCGAAAGCCATCGAGGTCTTTAAGCGCTTGTCGATAGCGCTCTTGAGAGGTGGGAAATTTTTGATCGGTCCATAACTGGTCTGCCTGTTGGCGGTAGATGTGGCTGCGGCTAATGTGGGCACGCTGCATACTCGGCTGAAACGGCTGGCAGCGCCCGATCGCCATCGAGAAAATGGGTAGCGCCTGATCATACTGCTGGGTTTGGTAGAAGGTTGCGCCCTTGAGGGTTACGAGTTCACAATATGGCTCACCGATGGCCTTATAACCTAGGTACTTGAAGTAGGGATCCGCTTCATTGACGTGGCCGAGAACCGCGTTGTAATCGCCTTGAGCGTAAGACTGGTGGGCATAAACCTTAAGGGTGCGTACTCGCTCAAGCATTATTTTGTTGGCGAAGTCCACGATCGTGGGTTCACAGAGTTGCTTCACCTGCTTGAAATTTCCGATTGCCGCGTCAGGCCGCCCAAGGTGGCTGAAGGCAGAACCTTCAAGGCTGGTAAATTGGCACCTCAAGTTTTGAGCCATATCCGCTGCTAAATGGGGCAGATAGGGTTGCACTTCCGCCGCATGGGCTAAAAGTCGCTCGTAGTCTTTTTCGGTATGGGCCTGCCACCCCAGCGCTAATAGATCGTTACTCCGCTGCGCAATAGTGCCTTGAGCAAAAGCAACCAGTTCAGGAAAACTGTGACAATTTTCAATATTTTCTGCCAATAGGTTAATAGCCGCAGTGGGTTGATGTTGGTGCGCAAAGACAGCGCCACGATAAACCTGTATTTGGCAGGTTAACTGGGGGCGACGTTCTGAACTTGCAAAGCGAAGATAGGTTTCTGCCCCCTTCAACTTATGAAGCGCAGCACCGTAATTTCCCGTTTGATAGTACTTTTCAGCATCAGTAATCAGTGCCTGACTCAGGGTTGTTAGGTAGGAATAGGTCACTAGTCCTAGGCTCACCACTCCGCCAAGCCCCAATGGCAGCAAAATTTTTTTCTTGAAAAATGTATTGGATATAACAAAATTTGGCAATTTCCATGACTGCGGATGGAGTACCATGGTCATCTCCTAATTGCTGTGAGGGGTGATTCTTATGGGGGTGTTGAGCCAATCCTAGCAAGCTCGTATTTTTATTGGTGATGCAAAAAAGATATTTATAATTGGTATAGTGTTGTAACTCAGTCAGGATACATTGCTTGATATTGCCATGAACCTTGGACATGGATTTTATGTTTAGCGTTGGTTTGCGTGCCAGAGCATCCCAATGGCGATCGCCGTTACCCCTAGCTTCGGTAACCAACTGGCAATAATCGGGTTGACGGCGCCCCCTTCACCAAAGGCTGTGAAAATAAAGCTGACGACGTAATAACCAAAAATAATTGCGACGCTTAAGCCGAAGGCGCGTCCTTGGCCTTGGCGGGGTGAGCTAATGCCGAGTACGGCACCAATGACGGCAAAGCTAAGGCAGATAAATGGCAGCGAGAGTTTTTCTTGCAATTGCACTTGCCATTGACGCAGCCGTTTAACATCCCCACTCTCGGCCAAAATCTGGCTGTAGTGGAGCATTTCGCGGCTCGTCATAAACTCAGGATCGCGGGTTTCGCGGGCAAGATCAAGGGGAGTGCGGGGGTAAGCGAAGTGGCGCTCTGTAAAGGGTTCCACCGTTTCGTAGTCCTGTGCGGCATTGAGGCGATAGAGGGCACCTTGACGAAACACCCAAACATTGGGCTGCCACTCGGCGGCCTCTGCCTTGAGAATTTCCCGCAGTTCGCCATCTTGGAAATTGAGTACCGTTACCTCTCCCATCACGCGGCCATCAAACGTATGGGCAAAAAACAACTGCTGGAGCTGCCCTTCGGCAAAGGAACGGTAGAAAATGTTGCGGGGATGGTAGTTGGGAACGGGCTGGGCAATGGCAGCACGCAGGGTTTCAATGGCACGGTAGGCAAGGGGCGGTGCCACCAGTTCATTGAGGCCAAGGGTGAAGATCAACGCCAGTAAGCCCGCCATCAAGGCCGGGCAGACCAAGCGCAGGGGGCTAACCCCGCAGCTTTTGCAGGCAATCAGTTCGCTGCGGCGGGAAAGTTGGTTATAGGCCAGCAGTGACCCAAAGAGTACCGCCATGGGAATGCCGAGTACAGCAAACGTGGGCAGACGCAGAAAAAAAACCTGCACGGCACTGAAAATCCCGAGATTGTTTTCTACCATGTTGCGAATGAGGTAGAATACAGTGCCAATTACGGCCGCGATCGCCGTAAAAATGCCAAACCCAAACACAAAGGGGCGGATCATTTCCCGCAAAATGTAGCGATCCAGTAAGGATAAGCGCGGCACTGAAATAGTGATGGGCACAAGCATGAACAAAACAGGTCTCAAGCGGTTTACGACGCCATGAGTGACATCATCGGCTATTTTGCCTATGGCAGCAACCTCAGCCCAGACCGTTTGCAAGAGGGGTTACTCAAGACGTTTCCGCCAATCTAACGGTAAGCTAGATCAACAGTGAAGATTCATGTCACATTGGGGATTGTAGGTTCGGCATGGCAAAAGCAACAAAACGAAAATCATCTAAATCTACTGCATCTACTGCCACAAAACCCCCTCAGGCAGATACGGCTCCGACCCCTACGGCGGTTGATCCGGCCAGCCTCACCTACGAAGCGGTCATTGGGTTGGAAATTCACTGCCAGCTTAGTACGGAAACAAAAATTTTCTCCGGTAGCTCGACCCAATTTGGTGCCCCCCCCAACACTAATATTGATCCGGTGTGCTTGGGGTTGCCGGGCACGTTACCGGTACTCAATGAGAAGGTGTTGGCCTACGCAGTGAAGGCGGGTCTGGCACTGAATTGCCAGATTGCCCCCTACAGTAAATTCGACCGCAAGCAGTACTTCTACCCCGATCTGCCCAAGAATTACCAGATTTCCCAGTACGACCTGCCGATCGCCCAGCACGGCTGTTTAGAAATTGAACTGGTGGATGAGGCGGGGACGGTGCAGCGCAAAAACATTGGCATTACGCGGCTGCACATGGAAGAGGATGCCGGTAAGTTGGTTCACGCCGGGAGCGATCGCCTCTCAGGGTCAACCTATTCCCTAGTGGACTTGAACCGCGCCGGGGTGCCTTTAGTGGAAATTGTTTCAGAGCCAGACCTGCGCAGTGGCCAAGAGGCCGCGGAATATGCCCAAGAACTGCGGCGCATCCTGCGTTACTTGGGGGTGTGTGACGGCAATATGCAGGAAGGCTCCCTACGTTGTGATGTCAACATTTCCGTGCGCCCCGTTGGTTCAACCACGTTTGGCACGAAGGTGGAAATTAAAAATATGAACTCCTTTAGTGCCATTCAGCGCGCCATTGACTACGAAATTGAGCGCCAAGTGGCTGCCATTAAAGCCGGAGAACCCATTGTCCAAGAAACTCGCCTCTGGGATGAAGCCAGCCAGCGCACCCTGACGATGCGGGTTAAGGAAGGCTCCAGCGACTACCGCTACTTTCCAGAGCCAGATCTAGGACCGATTGAGGTCAGTGCCGAGCAACTGGCCCAATGGCGCAGTGAACTGCCGGAGTTACCCGCCCAGAAGCGGCACCGCTACGAGACGGACTGGCACTTACCCCCCCAAGATGCGCGGGTGCTCACGGATGAGCGCGCTGTCGCGGAATACTTTGAAGCCACCGTGGCCGCGGGTGCGCCTGCCAAACAAGCGGCTAACTGGATTATGGGGGATATTACCGCCTACCTCAAGGAGCAAAAGCTGAACATTGAGGAGTTACCCCTTTCCCCCCTAGGGCTAGCGGAGTTAATTGGCCTGATTGAAGCAGGTACAATTAGCAGCAAAATGGCCAAGGATTTACTGCCCGAGTTACTGGCCAAGGGTGGATCCCCTAAGGCACTGGTGGAGCAAAAGGGTCTGAGCCAAATTTCTGATGCTGCCACCCTTGAGGCCATGATTGACGAGGTGTTGGCAGCGCATCCGAACGAACTGGCGCAGTACCGCAGCGGTAAAACAAAGTTACAGGGCTTTTTTGTGGGGCAAATGATGAAAAAAACCAATGGCCGAGCTGACCCCAAACTAACGAATCAACTCTTGGCGGCAAAGTTAAACGCTAAGCCGGAGTAGTTGTTTCTACAGGCGAGAACCGGGCATGGGCGTGGCAGGGTTTGAGGGTGTTGTTGGCCAACCCACCGCCGTGCAACTGCTGGGCTATACCCTGAAACGGCAGCGAATAGCGCCTGCCTATCTGCTTGTGGGGCCTGAGGGGGTGGGGCGTGCCCTGACGGCTCGCTGCTTTTTACGGGCGCTGCTGGGGGAGGCGGCAAGCACCCTCGTCAACCACCCTGATGTCCTCTGGGTTGAGCCTACCTACAATCAGCAGGGCACCCTATATACCCGTAGCCAGTTGCTTGCGGCGGGTAAGGAGTTGCCGCGCGGGGCACCCCAAATTCGCCTTGAGCAGATGCGTCACCTGAGTCGCGTGCTGAGCCAGCCACCCCTGCAAGCGCCGCGATCGCTGGTGGTGATTGAAGCGGCGGATACCCTGAATGAAGCGGCGGCCAATGCGCTGCTCAAAACCCTTGAGGAGCCGAGGCGAGCCACGCTCATTTTAATTGCGGCCAGTGAGGCGGCGCTGTTGAACACCATTGTTTCTCGCTGCCAAAGAATTCCGTTTGTTCCCCTCAGCCGCCCGGATCTGGAAACGGTACTCAAGCGGATTGCCCCCGCCAACTTTTGGCAAGAGGTCACACCGGAGCTATGGCAGCTTGGAGCCGGATCCCCCGGTGGTGTGTTGCAGGCATGGCAACTGTGGCAGGAGACACCGGAGGCACTGCGCCAGTTGGGCTATCAACTGACTGCGGGGATGCCGCTACAACAGTGTCTTGAGCTAGCGCGGGATATTTGCCAAACCCTAGATGTGGAACGTCAACTGTGGTTGCTGGGTCTAATGCAGCAGCAATACTGGCACAGCCACTGCCAACAGGGGGATTGGCTTACTGGCCAACGGGGGCTTCAGCAGCTTGAGCAGGCACGGCAGTACTTACAGCAGTACGTGCAACCGCGCTTGGTCTGGGAAGTTCTCCTGATGCAGTTAAGAACGGTGTGATACGCTGAGGACAAAAATGCGCTGCTTGAGGGGTATGGAATGATTGGCAAAGGGCTAATGGGGGCGATTGCCATCGGCGTGCTCTTGGGGGGCTGCCAGTCAGCAATGAACCGCTTAGATCCGCCCGCTGTCGCACGGCCTGAAGAAAATGGTGTGGCGGTAGATATTGCCGTTGCCGCCCTCGGGCAATTAGACGGAGAAACAACCTTCACGGGAACGACCCGCCCCTATCGCGATGTCATGGTGCGATCGCAAGTGGAAGGGCAAGTGGTGCGTTTAGGGGTCGATGTGGGCGATCGCGTCCGAGCCGGACAGGTTTTGGCGGAAGTTGATCCAATTGTGCTGAAAACCGCCGTCTTTGAAGCGGAAGCGGAGTTGGCAGCGCGCCGCAATGAGGTCATTCAGGCACAGGCTGCCGTGAATCGTGCCCGTACTGCTGTAGAAGAGGCGCGGTTACTGTTGCAGCAGGCAGAAAGCGATGCCCAACGCCTCGAAACCTTGCTTCAGGATGGTGCCGTGTCTGCCCAGGCGGCAGAGCAAGCTCGTACAGCGGCACAGACGGCGCGGCAAGTGTTGCGATCGCGCCAGGCAGAAGTGATCACGGCGCAGCAAGGGGTGGCGGTTGCCCAAGGGCGCGTCCAAGCGCAAACAGCCTTTGTTCAGCAGGCGCAGGCGCGGCTTAGCTATGCCCTCCTGCGATCGCCCCTGAATGGCATCGTCCTCGAACGCCTGACGGAAGTGGGGAACCTGCTGCAACCCGGGGGTGAGGCACTCCGTTTAGGAGATTTACAGCAGTTGCGGGTCATTGTCGAGGTGTCGGAGCAGGAACTGGGACGGCTGGCCCCCGGCCAAGAGGCCACATTGACGTTTGATGCGGTTCCCAATCGCACCTACAAGGGGCGGATTAGCCGTATTTCGCTCGCAGCGGCAGATGCGCGGCTGATCCCTGTTGAAATTCTAATTGATAATCGCGACGAGCGCCTTGGCAGTGGCCTGCTAGCGCGAGTGACCTTTAGTGCGGCCAATGCGCCCCGCCTGCTAATTTCCGAAACCGCTTTGGCGGGTGCCGAGGAAGGGCGGCTCTCTTCCCGCGAAGGCACCGTCTTTGTGGTGGTGGGCGATCGCGTTGTTGAGCGGCAGGTACAGCTTGGCCAGCGTCGCCAAGGAAAAGTTGAAATTCTAAGGGGCTTAGCCGTGGGCGATCGCTACGTGGTGCGATCGGGACGGCCGTTGCAGGACGGGGATAAAATTCGCCCCAGTATTTTGTCACGTTCCCCTCAATAACCTTCCCCAGAAAGAGGATAGATTTTACGGCAGGTGCTGTCAGCGTAATTGCCCGAGTCCCCACCCATAGAGCGATCGCGCCACACCAGCCTCAGGGCGAGGATGCGGCTGAGCGATCGCCTCCAGAAATTCTACTAACCCCCTATGAAGCTCCTCTGGCGCATCCCTTGAGACTGCGGCAATTTGCTGAAGCTCCTTGCAGGTAATAGAGGCATTCCTATGGACAACACTGTTCCGCTTTTGATTAACTGCGGCAATTTGCTGAAGCTCCTTGCAGGTAATAGAGGCATTCCTATGGACAACACTGTTCCGCTTTTGATTAATGGTCTTAAGCGTTGTGACCCTTGGATCGTCGTCTGAACAGTGGTGACACTTTTTCCATGCGTTCCATAGGGAACCCAAACCTGGGTCTGGCTGCCACATTGTAGCTTGGGGCGGCGAGTGCTGCTCTGAATTTAGATACCCTTGCTTTGCCCATTCTTCGGTCTCGTACCGCCAATGCAACAGCCGCTCTAGCATCTGGGCGAACTGCATAAACGCAAATGTATAATTTTGCTGCCGTAAGCTGAGTTCAATCAGTAGCTCTAACTCCCAGATCTTGAGAAACTTGCTTTCTCTCGTTTCGGCCCTGGGGGGACAGCGTTCTTGAATGGCCTGCTGCCACTGCTGACGTTGTTGCTTGGAGGCAACTTGCTTGGTGGCTCTGTGATAAACCCAATGTGCTCCCTGTAGTTGTTTCAGCATTTCCGTGATTTGCCAGTTTGTCGCCATGGCGAGGCGATCAGCAAGTTGGTAGAGTGCTTCATAGCGATCGCGATGGGACTCTAAAAGGAATGTTGCCGCCACAAAGTGACCCTGCTGCCATGCCATTTCAATGCGCTGCTGCTCTAGCGGCCAAAAGACTTCGCCTAAATGCACCTTTTTTAAGGTGGTGGCAGACTGGGCGGATTGGGTGCTTGGCGCAAAAAAGGGGATGGGTTCTTCGGGAATGAGGTGGCTGACCGGAAACCGCCGCATTGCTAACACTGCCATCAATTCCACCGCACTGGACAGTTGCGGCACAGACCCCTTGATCTGAAGGTGAAGTGACCAGTTTTCTAAAAGATTGTTTTGCAGTAAATACTGATAGTACTGCTGAAGCTGTTGCCCCACCCATTGACGCAGATTTTCGATACTGTTAATTGGCTGATTGCACACCCATACCTTGACGGTAACGTGGGGGTATCGCTGCTGAATGGCACCGGCCATCAGTTCTGCCAGCCAGCAGGTATCATCGCGGCGAAACTGCCAAGCCACGGTATCGGGTTGATCGGTTCCCACAAGAATTATTTCAGCGGGTTCACTGGGGTTGCTAAAATACTGCTCTAAAACCACCTGATCCAGCAGCAAGACAACGGCAGAAAAGTCTTGGTGCGCAGTGCAGTACTGGTAGGCAAACTCCCCAAGGTAACGGACACCATGCCGAGATTTAGCATCGCTAGCATCGTGCTGACCGCGCTCTTGGCCAAACTCTTGGAATAACTCGTCAACGTGGGCAGGATCACCGCCGCCATCTGCACCAAAACTACGAACGATGCCATCCCTACAGCGCCAGCCTACCTGACGCTTGCCAATGGTAATCATCCCTGTTTGCATAAAAAAACCTCGTGAAAGCTATCAAACCTTGCGTTGTTGAGCCAACTCAAGCACCATAGCAGCGTTAGAGTCGTCAAGTTAAGCGGTTGAGTCATCATCTGCTGACAGTCTTGCAATAATAGTTTCTGCCGTCGGTTCTAGGTGCTTACCGTTCACTCACAATTCGTCATCTCCGGAAAAGCGGTTTTCTCCTCCAGGCAAGTTTTCCCAACCCAGTTCCCATTCATTGAAACATTTCCCTCGGTTATCAACTACATGTGACTTAACGACCACTCCCTTCTCGATCTTAATATGCAACTCTTTCTCGTACACGGAACCGAAGCCCATGTGGACATAATGGAGCATTCTACCTCGGGGAATTCTCAGAACGCCTGTAAACCAGTCGGCAAAAAGTGGTTCCTCGCCCTGCAATTTGTATTGTCCACACAATCCGCACAGGAAAAAGCGACCCTCTTTGATTTCCCAAGACCCAATGTAGCCTCTCCAGCACGCTGTTGAAAAGGTATTGGAGGCCTCCTCTTCATCGACTTGAATCAGTCTTGGATGCCCAAAGGGAAGTGGTGGACAAAAGGTCAACATGGCTGGTTCGCCGTCAATAATCAACCTTTCGGGCATTTGAGCGGTCATATCTGAATTCCTCCTTTCAGTAAAAGCTCTTACAAGTCGTTAAGATTTCTATTTGAGTGCCTTCTCCCTAAAACGGAACAAGTACAACTCCATCACTCAAGAGTCTCTATGCAGTCTCATAACGTTCAACACTTAGAGACCCTTAAATATTCCTCTTCGTAATAATCTATAGTTCGACATTAAGAACTTCAGCATAAGCTATACGCCGTTGAATAGTTAGGGCTTCTGAAGCATTCCACCGCTTATAATCCATAGGCCAATCGCGCAGGCTTATAAAAGTGGGTTGCAATATAACTTGAATCAAGTCGTATATGAAATTAACACATTCATTGCCTTCATCTGCGATTTGGTCCTCAGAGAAGCGAACTACGATCCATCCTCCTTCCTTATAGAAGTTATCTCGCCTAGTTTGCCGTTCATCGTCGAGTGCATGACACGGAAAACGTTGGTTGTTGGAATGGTACCAAGGTTCGTCTATTTCCACGTCAATGAAAAGAGTTTGACCATTCTTTGATACAAGGATGCCAATATCTGGTGTGTAAGGATATGGATAACCCTGTATTGTCAATGCTGTTCCTTGTGAAAGTAGCTGAATACAAAGGTTAGAGTCACTCTTGATCTTCGCCTGTAGGCGTTTTCGCAAACGGTTTTCGTATGTTCCAATGCGAGGATTACCTTTTGTGTCAGGCTGTCGAACAGTCAGAGTAGGCATAGATTCACCTTGTTCCCACAGTTGCTTTATTTGTTTGATCTTCTCTTCATACTCTCTGTTCAATTGTTCAAGCTTTTGATCGTAATTCCGTTTTATGCTTTCAACCTCAACCTCCCAATCTTGTAGTCTTGCTTCGTAGATCTGCTTTTCTCTCTCATACTCAGGCATTAAGACGGTATAGTAATATTCCAGTTGATCTTCGTAGGTCCATGCGTCGTAAACAAATTTAGCTAAAGCGATGACTCCTAAGGAACCGGCTGTGATCAACAAGCTAGGAGCCTCAACAATAATTAAGCTAGTTAACCCAACAATCGCAGCACCACTAGCCGCTGCCGCCTGTAGTTTATCCATGACTTTTGAAGGAACTTCAGGTATCGGTGGCGGCTCGGGCTTCCGAGGTAGTAGCGGTTTTGTAGGAGGTGTCGGTTTTGGAGGTAGCGTTGGTCCTTGCAGATAACTGGCAATTGCTTCAGGCAGGACAACATAAGGATAACAGTCTTTTCTCACATACTTTAGGATTTGGTGTAATGTGCTTTCCATGGCAATCACAAAAGGGACTACATATACATATCCCAGCGTTTTTGCCGCTCTATGCATTGCTACCCGATCGCCTTCCCCATCCCATAAAGAAGAAAGTTCTCTTCTAAGAAAAAACACAACGAGCTAGTTGAGACAGCCTAGCTTGTTGTGTTGCTCCAGAAGATAGGAGACCAAGGGGGTAAAAGGAGGAAACCCCCCTTTAGCGGTTTCCATTCGATCGCCTTCCCCATAAAGAGGAAGGACGGGAAGGTGGGGCAGGTGGCAGTCTTCAAACCCAAAAGTTTCCATTCGATCGCCTTCCCCATAAAGAGGAAGGATCAAACGCAGCAACTAACGGTGCAGCGTAGCTGCTGTCGTTTCCATTCGATCGCCTTCCCCATAAAGAGGAAGGAAGACATCTTTTAACCTTAGCCTTAACGCGGTCGCTAGTTTCCATTCGATCGCCTTCCCCATAAAGAGGAAGGAGGAGGTCCCATATGTCTCAGAATCGGAAAGAGTTCCTTATGTTTCCATTCGATCGCCTTCCCCATAAAGAGGAAGGATCAAAATTATAAAAGCCCCGCTTCGGCTTCCCCCAATCGTTTCCATTCGATCGCCTTCCCCATAAAGAGGAAGGTCGCAAAAACTTCCTCCTGGAAGAACTCGATATTAATTATGAGGGTTTCCATTCGATCGCCTTCCCCATAAAGAGGAAGGTAGCGAGCGAGTCCGCTTCTACGAGGCTAATGACCTCATCGAGTTTCCATTCGATCGCCTTCCCCATAAAGAGGAAGGAGTACCCCTATACTAGCCGCTCCCTGAGCGAGTTGCAACCCCCCATTTCGAGGGATCCCTTCCGAAGGGGGGTGAAACTTTTTCTGCGAGCCAGTAAAAAATCCTCAAAGTCTCTCCCAGAGCAACTCCGAGGGATCCAACACAAAAATCAGGGTTTGAGGTCATTTGCCAGATCCCTCGGCAACCGATCAATGGGGCAGGGTTGCTACAAACTGCTGGAGCACCTGCTCTGGAGGGCCGAGTCCCTGTACGGAGCCGTTTAGGTACAACACATGATCGCAGGTGGCTTTTACCCGCTCAAGATGGTGCGAGACTTGCAAAATGGTCCAGCCTTCTTCCGCCTTGAGTTCCCCTAGCAGGTCATAGAACTGGTGTTCGGCATGGTGGTCCAGACCGGCTGAGGCTTCATCTAAAACGAGCAGGCGGCGCGGCTGCACAAGGCAATAGGCCAACAGTGCGCGTTTGGTTTCGCCGCCTGAAAGGGCACTCATGGGTTGGTGAGCCAAATGGTCAAGGTGCAACCGCCTCAGGCTCTGGGCAATAGCACGGTGGCGCTCCGCTCGGTGCTGCCATGGCCACTGCCACGTCCAACACCCCCAGCCCAAGCCGACAAATTCTGCCACGGTAATGGGAATGCGGCGATCGCACTCGAAATTTTGCGGTAAGTAGGCCACCTGCTGACGCACATAGGGCAGCGCCCGCCGATAGCTCATACCATAGCCCAACAGCGTCACACGGCCACTGTGGTAGGGGATAATCCCCAACACCGCCTGAATTAAGCTACTTTTCCCCGCCCCATTCGGCCCGATAATGGCCATGTTCATCCCCGCCGGCAGGCAAAAGGAGAGGTTCTCCACAACGCAGCGATCGCCCCGCCACACCGAAAGATTTTCGACCTCCAGAAGGTATTCATCCACCATGGTGTTCAGGGGTACGCAAACAAACGCGCTACCACCGGCCAGACAACGGCCACCGACCCCCTGGAACGATAGGCTTGCGTCTGCGCGCCAAAGGCAGCGGCCAAATTACGGATATTTTGCTGCATCGTGGCCAGAAAATACTCCGGCGTGAGATCCGCCGCAGCAGGGGCTGTTTCTAAGGGGTCAAACACACTCACGCTCACCCCCATATCCTTGGCAAGGCTGGCAAAAACCTCCTCTTGGCCGGGTTCGGTGAGGAGGGTTTTTAGTTGGCTACTTTGTACCGCCGCCATCACCCGCTGCACATCCGCTGGCGCAGGACTTGCCTCCGGTACACCCACCAAAAACTCAGCCTTTAGATTATACCGCTCGGCAAAATAGGGCGCGAAGTCGTGATAGACCACAAAGGTTTTGCCCCCAAAGGGCGCAAGTTGAGCACGGGCTTCTGCATCTAGTGCCCGTAACCGCTCAATAAAGGCTGCCGCATTGGCTGTATAAATTTCGGCACCCTCCGCATCCACCGCCGTCAGCCCATCGCGGATCGTTTCCACCTGCTGGATAGCTCGCACCGGATCCAGCCAGATGTGGGGGTTGACCTCACCATGGCTGTGCCCATGATCATGATCGTGATCGTGAGCCTCTTCTTCGTAAGCAAGGGTGGCCACACCGACACTGCTATCAATGACTGTTAGGTTCGGGTTGTTGGCGTTCTCAATCAGGCTCTCTAAAAATGCCTCCATCTCAAGGCCGTTTTTCACCAGTACCGCCGCCTGAGCCACCGCCTGCACATCCTGTGGCCGCGCCTGAAAATCGTGGGGATCAACATTCGCGGGCACTAACTGGGTCACCGTGGCGCGATCGCCTACCACTGCTTTTGTAAAGGCCGTCATCGGCAAAAATGTGGTCACCACCGCCAACCGCGGCGCCGCAACTGGTTCTGCCGGAACTTCGGTGTCCGCCGTTTCAGTGGGGGCACAACCCGCCAAAAGCACACCCATCACCAGTACCCGCCCCAGCGATCGCCGCCAGCAACGTCTTTGCCCCCAACGCTTGCATCCCATACCATTATGTGTGAATGATAACCATTCTCACTTTTATCACAGAAATGGGTAAAGAGCAAGGGAATCTGCCCAACAAACCCCAACAAAAAAGGGGGACTCCGCGTCCCCCCCTCCCAGTGCAATTATTTCCCCAGACCGAGGAATGCGTTAGCCCTCGACGTTGAGGAAGGGCAGCAGAGCCATGACCCGCGCCCGCTTAATGGCCACCGCCAGTTGCCGTTGTTGTTTGGCCGTCAAGCCGGTCACCCGCCGCGGCAGAATTTTGCCCCGCTCGGTAATGAATCGCCGCAGCAAATCCACATCCTTATAATCAATGGGGTCGCCGGGGGCAATGGGAGAAATACGTCGCCGATAAAATGCCATAGCTATTGTTCCTTAACCCTAGTGCGCTACTCTGGACTACTTAATTTCTTTGTGAATCGTATGCTTGTTGCAGTGGGGGCAGAATTTTTTCAGTTCTAGGCGACCCGTGGTGGTGCGCCGATTTTTGGTGGTGGTATAACGGGAAACCCCGGGTGAGCGCTGGGCAGGGTTGGTGCGGCACTCCGTGCACTCGAGGGTGATAATAATTCTGGCACCTTTTGCTTTAGCCATGATCTTGCCTATCTATCCAGTGAGCCGATCTCTAATTATCGCACATCCTTGCGGATTTTAGTTACAATTTCAATCAGCTTCTGATCCAGATAAAAGCCACGGCGGCAGCGGTAGGCTTTCGTGCCACCCACACGATCGTGGAGGGCGCGGTGCTCCTCGTCAATCCATGCGAGGCTACAGTCCACCGCTAGGGGAGTCAGCAAAATGATCAGGGCAAAATTAATGCCGTAGGCTTCTACCCCCACCAGAGCCAGCAGGGCGCAGGCACCGAGCACCAACTCCCGCTTGCTCAGGGACAGCAAATCAGGGGTGCGATCGCGCCCATCGAGTAGGCGCACATTCATTAGCCAGTGCCCCGGGCTTTGCCCCTTATTGCGGTTCACCATCGCCACCCGCAGTAGCCACCACACCACCGCAAAGACAAACAGTTGCCCCCATTGAATGGCTGCCCCCGGGCTAATGGCAAACACACTCGTGAGCCAGATCGCCAGAAAGTCAATACTGGTGGCGATCGCCCGTCGCCAAGGTTGAGCAAGGGGTAACGGTGGCGGATATTGACGCGAAAGAACCATAGCGTCTGCGGTCGTGCCTATGAGCCAACCCTACCATGATACGGGTTGCGGCTCAGAATGCCGATAAAAACAGGGGTGCAACACTGCCACACCCCCATTGTCCACCCATTGCCATGGTTTAAGGACAACCCCCTAGGGGCGCAGGTTCCCCAGCATCCCCATCAGGCCGTCCTGATCCTTGAGCATCCGGTTGAGCTTCCTCAAGTCAAGGTTAATCGTCTCTGCCGGATAGTTTTTCAGGAAGGACATCATACTCAAGCCTTCGGGGGAGGAGGCCGCCGTCAGCATTGCGCCCCGCAGCGCCACTTCCCCGGCCTTATCGCGACGGATGGTGACCTGCGAAAATTTCTTCAATAGGTCTTTACCAATGGGGCTATTGAGGATGCCATTCACCTGCACAACATTGAAGGGTAGCTTCATACCCAAAAATTGTACGAGCTTGGCCTGGTCATCTTTGGGGACAAGGCGCATCAAGGCGCGGAATTCCCCCGTTGCCTGCTGAGTAGCAACGTACTCTTCTAGCTCCGACATCGGAAACGAGCGCTGAAACGGGCCGTAGGTAATTGAGACGTAGTTGGCTGCTTTGGCCGGTGTCATCACCATTGCCGCCATGGGCAGCGCCAGAGCAACGAACCAAGGCGAAAGACGCTTAAGCATAATGGATCAACTCCAGAAATACAAGCAAAACGGGCAGCGGCAGTGTGTTTGATGGCCGTGCTGCAAGGAACGAACGCCCCCCCTGCAGGGGGATTTTACCAGCGCAACACAAGCTGCTGATTGCACCGCTTGCAGTATAGCAGCGAAAATAGAGCTTGCCGTGGCTTCTTAAACTAGGCGTAACGTTCTTGACGGGTATGAGTATTTGGCAACAGGGTGCAGTCCTAGAGTTAACCATTGACACCCTGAACCATACGGGGAGTGGTGTGGGGCGCTGGCAAGGTCGGGTGGTGTTTGTGCCCGATGCGGTTCCGGGCGATCGCCTGCGGGTGCGCTTGCAACACGTCAAACCCCAGTACGCCCACAGCGTCCTCCTAGAAGTTCTTGCCCCTTCACCCGCCCGGGTGCGGCCTGCCTGTATTGTGGCGGACAAGTGTGGCGGCTGTCAGTGGCAGTGTGTGGACTATCCCACCCAGTTAGCCGCTAAAGAAGAACTTGTCCACGGGGCGATCGCCCGCATTGCCCAGCAACACCCCCAAACCCGTTTACCCATTGTGGCCGCTCCGGCTCCCTTGGGCTATCGCAACAAAGTGACCTATCCCTTGGGTTGCCGCCATGGCCAAGTTGTGGCGGGCTACTATCAAAAAGGCTCGCACCGCATTGTCAACCTCAACCAATGTCCGGTGCAAGACCCGCGCCTAAATCCGCTGTTGGCCACCATTAAAGCGGATCTGCGCCCATGGCCGATTTACGATGAAATGACGGCAGCGCCCGGGTTTCGCCATTTGGGGTTACGCATTGGTCAGCGCACGGGGGAACAACTGATTACCCTCGTCTTGGCGGGGGAACTGCCCCCGGACGTTCCGGTGCAAGCCCAGCGCTGGTACGAGCAGTTTGCCGATGTGGTGGGGGTCTGCGTGAACTTCAATTCCCAGCGCGGCAATCGCATCTTTGGCCACCACACTCAGGTGCTGGCGGGGCGATCGTACCTGCGGGAAATTCTGGCGGGGGTTGAATTTCACATTGGCGCGACCACATTTTTTCAGGTCAACACCGCCCAAGCAGAGCGGCTGATTGAAATTCTGCAGGATTGGCTGGGGTTAAGGGGCACAGAGCACCTACTAGATTTGTACTGCGGCATTGGCACCCTAAGCCTGCCCTTGGCGCGCTTAGCCGGTCGGGTTACAGGGGTTGAGTGCCACGCTGACTCCGTGACCCAAGCGATCGCCACCGCCCGCCACAATGGCTTAACCAATACCGAATTTATTTGTGCGGCTGCCGAAGAGTGGTTGCCCCAATGGCGGCAGGCTGTTGATGTGATCCTGCTGGATCCGCCCCGCAAAGGGTGCGATCGCGCCGTTCTTGAAGCCATTTTAGAACAGCGACCGCCGCGCATTGTCTATGTGAGTTGTCATCCCGCCACCTTGGCGCGAGATTTAGGGTATCTGTGCGCAGCCGGTGGCTACAACCTCCTCAAGGTTCAGCCGCTGGATATGTTTCCCCAGACGGCGCACGTGGAAACCATGGCTCTATTGAGCGCTCCCTAGCTCCTCCTCAAATGCTCAGGCGTTGGTAAATTTCTTCGAGGTGTTTGAGGTGGTGCTCGGGGTTAAAACAGGCCTCTAGCTCGGCAACACTGAGGTACTGCAAAACCGCTGGGTCGTTTTTGAGGTTGGTGGCAAAGTCGCCGTCGCTGCGGTTCCAGGCCGCATGGGCATGTTTTTGCACTAGGGCATAGGCTGCTTCGCGACTCAGCCCTTTTTCCACCAGTGCCAGCAACACCCGCTGACTAAAGATCACGCCGCCGTAACAGTTCATATTGCGGCGCATATTCTCGGGATAGACCTGTAGGTGTTGGATCAGGTCGGTCATCTCAACCAGCATAAAGTGGCACAGGATGGAACTGTCGGGCAGAATCACCCGCTCCACCGCACTGTGGGAAATATCCCGCTCATGCCACAGGGCAACGTTTTCAAGGGCCGCCATGGCGTTGCCCCGCAGTACCCGCGCTAAGCCCGTTAAGCGCTCGGAACGAATCGGGTTGCGTTTGTGGGGCATGGCGGAAGAACCCTTTTGCCCCTTCGAGAAAAATTCTTCGACTTCGAGAACATCGGTGCGTTGCAGGTTGCGAATTTCGACGGCAAAGCGATCGAGGGTGGCCCCCACCAAGGCAAGGGTCTGAGCATAGTCGGCGTGGCGATCGCGGGAAATGACCTGCGTTGAAGCCGTATCCGGTTGCAGGCCTAGCTTTTGGCAGGCAATGGCTTCTACCCGGGGGTCAATGTTGGCGTAGGTTCCCACTGCCCCCGAAATTTTCCCCACGGCAATCGTGCGCTGCAACTGGCACAGGCGATCGCGATGACGCAGCAGTTCTGCTAGCCAGCCAGCCAACTTAAAGCCAAACGTAATGGGTTCCGCATGGATGCCATGGCTACGCCCCACCATCACCGTATAGCGATGTTCTTGGGCGCGATGGCGCACCGCTTGAATCAGATACTCGAGGTGCTCTTGAAGTAACGTGAGGCTGGCCACCAACTGCAAGGCGAGGCCAGTATCCAACACATCAGAACTGGTCAAACCAAGGTGAATGTAGCGACCCGCACCGCCAACATTTTCATTGACATTAGTGAGGAAGGCAATGACATCGTGCTTCACCTCCGCCTCAATTTCCAGCACCCGCTGTGGTTCAAAGGCGGCTTTGGCCTTAATTTCAGCGACGGCCTCGGCAGGGATATAACCTAGCTCAGCTTGTGCTTCACAAACGGCGAGTTCCACATCAAGCCACGTTTGGAATTTGTAAGCATCGGTCCAAAGGTTCCCCATGGGGGCAAGGGTGTAACGTTCAATCATGAGTGTGGTATCAACACGTAATGGTCAATATGATTAATCTGGTCAATCTGGTCAATCTCTGTTGTCGCTGCGGTGCCTAGGCCTAACCCCTACTTCCGCTCGGGATGATAGGTGGTGGCTGGCGTTGCCAACCCATTGAGGCGGTGGATGAGTTGGTATAAACGGCTGTAGTCCCGCTGGTTAAAGTGCAGGATCAGCCGTGGCAGGTGCAGCGTATGGGTGAGGAGGGGATGATGGATGGGTTGCTCATCCTCCAGTTCCCGGGGTAACGGCGGCGTGCGCTCAATCGTGCCAGAAACCAAAATATCGGCAAACTCGCGGTTGATTTCCCCTAGGGCGGCATCGCTAATGTCTTGATTCAGGCGCAACACGAGGCGATCGCCCACGTAGCGGCAGGAGTGATACACCCGATAAAAGCCGCTGAGGTACTCTAACCCCTCGTCAACACTGGTGCAGAAGCGATACAGTTCCCGATCTTCACCGTTAATCAGGCCCGCACGGCAAAACTCCTCTTGGATGAGTTGATCCCAGCGCTGCCAGTAGGTGCCCCCAGGCACATCCATTAACACCAAGGGCGTGGGCGGTGCCTTACCCGTTTGGCACAAGGTCAAGCACTCAAACGCCTCGTCTTGGGTGCCAAAGCCCCCCGGAAAGACCGCAATGGCATCCGTTTCCTTGAGCAGAAACACCTTGCGGGTAAAGAAGTACTTAAAGTGAATCAGGCGCGGGTCACCTTCAATATAGGGGTTAGCCCCCTGCTCAAAGGGCAGTTCAATGTTGAGGCCAAAGGACTTTCCCGCGCCAGCGCCTTTATTGCCCGCTTCCATAATGCCGCCGCCCGCCCCCGTAATAATCATAAATCCGGCAGCACTGGCGGCTTGGGCAAACCGCACCGCCATGTCATAGACCGGTTCGGTATCGGGGGTGCGTGCCGAGCCGAAGATGGAAATTTTGCGGGTGTGGCGGTAGGGGGCAAATACCCGCAGGGCTTGGTGCATATCCCGCAGGCAGGAGCGGAGAATTTTCCAGTCCAGCCGTTCCAAGTCTTCCTCGGCAATGGCGGTAAACGTTTGCAGAGCTTGGTAGATCAGATCGCCATGGGGGTGGCTGTCCAAGCGCGCTAATAGCTGCTCTAGCTCTTGTTGTAGGCTACGTAAAGCGACTCGCGAAAGGGTCATGGCACCCTGAAAATGTTAGCACCCTATTTTATCATCGGGGATCAACCCTCAACCGTTTTTGCCACCGGAAAAACAAGGGTAAACGTGGTGTAGCCCCCACCACTGCGAACGCTAATTTCCCCCTGTAATTGCTGCACCAGTTTTTGGGTCAAGGCCAAACCCAGCCCTGTGCCCCCCTGCTGCCACGGATCAGCATTGGGAACGCGGTAGAACTTTTCAAAAATGCGTGGCAGTTCTGCGTTGGGAATTTCTGAGGGGTTACTCACGTCAATTTGCAGGCGATCGCCCGCCAACAGTTGCAGCGATAGGGTAATTTGCCCCCCTGCCGGACTGTACTTGTAGGCATTGTTCAGCAGTTCTGCCAGAATACGCTCCAGCGAGTGACGATTTGAACGCAGCGGCGGCAAGTGGCTAGGCTGCAAAATTTTCAGGCACTGCTGCCGCTGTTGCATCCGGTGGCGAAACGGCTCGAGTACGGTCGGCAACCACGTACCCAGATCAATGCACTCCAGTTGAATTTGACTCCGACCCGCTTCTAGCCGCTGCAAGTCCAGCAAGTCGTTAATGAGTTCCGTTTCGCGGGCGCACTCATTGCTGAGAATATCTAGATAGCGCTGCTGCCGCTCGTCCATTGGGTAATGCTTGAGCATGTGGATGGCCATTTTCATGTTGGCCATGGGGGTGCGCAATTCGTGGGAAACCGTACTGAGGAAGTCATCCTTGAGGGCATTCAGCCGTTCTAGCTCCTGCATTTTTTGCTCTAATTCCGCCGTCCGCGCCCGCACCTGCCGTTCCAGATCCGCATTTAACGCCTGAACGGTCTGGTATAGCTGCGCTTGGTGGATGGCAATTGCACACTGATCCGCAATCGTTTTTACGAGGCTCACATCCTCAGCCGTCCAGCCCTTGGGCAACGTGACCTGCGACCTTTGGCCATCGCCCCAAAAAAGGGAGGTGCGTTCATTCGTTTCGCCCTCCACCTCCATCAGGGTAATGTGCCCCAACAGTTGCCCCAGATAAATTAAGGGGGTCACCACCAGCGCCTGAACACGCTGGTTTATCAACTGCTGCCGCAGCCAATCGCTAAGGTCACTGCTCTCGGTCTCTAGCATCACCTGTTCACCGGCTGTTAATGCGGGCGCATAAGTGTCAATCACCGCCCGATTCAGGCTCAGCAACGTGGGTGGCACAGGTTGAAGGTGCGCCGCAGCGGTCGAGGTCTCGGTGGCTGTGGTTTGGGTAATCAGGCACAGGCTAGACCCCAAAACTTCCAGTAACAGATCCGCCGTAATCTGCAAGACTTCCGCCGCCACGAGCGTGGTGCGCATCGCTTGGATAATGCGATTAATAATGGCTTCGCGGCGGGCTTGGTTGCGCAGTTGCTCCTCCGCCCGCTTGCGATCGGTTACATCCATCACATAGCTGCGAATCAACTCACTTTCGTAGATGTAGTGAATGGACTGCTCATAGATGCGCTGTTGGTACTCCACCTCGCGGACATGCACTTTTTCTTGGGTTTGCTGCATATAGCGAGCCAGTTCGGGTAACCCCAGTAACAACGGGTGGCTGAGTTGCCGCTGCTGCAGATCCCGAAACTGCATGACGGCTGCCGGATTTAAGTAGGTAACTGTCCCCTCTAAATCCACTTCTAAGATGGGGTTGGGGGTTAGTTCCGGGTAGGAGGCTAAGCGCACAAGGGCAGCCTCACTAAAGTTTTCAATATTGGCGTGATTCTCGGGTACGAGGGTAGCAAAGGGGTTGGTGGTTTTAGAGAGGAACCCCAACACATCCGTACTTTGGCAAAAGTCGTTAAACTCGGTATCGGTCATGTTGGTTAGGGTCAGGTAGCGCGCCCGCACATCCCCCCCAAACACAATCATGTCGCCGCTGCGCAGGTCGTGGGAAACCGCTCGCTGGCCATTCACTAAAATACCGTTGGTGCTGCGCTTACCCTGCAGATCTCCGTCAATGAGCCGAAACAGATAGCTCTCTGTGTCGGGACTGGTCACTCGCAATAACAAGCCATGCTGACGGGATACCAATTTTGAGTGCAGAACAATGGAGTTCGTGGGGTCACGCCCAATCGAATAAGTTGCTGCTTCCAGCAAAATTGGCCGCCGACCCGCCGTATCCTCGAGCACTAACAGGTGGCGTACCTGCTCTCGCTCCTGTGTCGCCATCGTTGTTCTCCGCAGACAGCCGCCGTATTGGGCAAGGCGAGCTAGTACTATGCTACGCATCTCCTCTGGGTAAACTCAACCCGGGTGCCCAAGACTGGCCAAAGCACAGGTCCTGTGAGAGGATCAGCCAAGACCCTTTCCATTGCAGCGAGAGTTCTGTCGCGTGTACCGTTTGCTGGCACCCGCCAAAATTAATCTTTTTCTGCAAATTATTGGCGACTGTCTAGATGGCAGTGGCTACCATGAATTAGTGATGGTGATGCAGGCGGTCTCGTTGGCCGATCGCCTCGAACTGGTGCCGCGGCGCGATCGCCACATTAAGGTTGAATGCACAAACCCAGCGGTTCCCTGCGATCAGCGGAATCTGGCCTACAAAGCGGCAGCCTTACTGCAAAAGCATTTCCCCGATCGCCCCGGGGTGGATATTTTCATTGATAAGCGGATTCCAATGGGGGCGGGGTTGGCGGGTGGCTCCACCAATGCGGCGGCGGTTTTGGTAGGCTTAGACCTACTGTGGCAGTTAGGGTTAACCCAAGGGGAGCTACAGACCTTTGCCCAGCAACTGGGATCGGATGTGCCCTTTTGTCTGAGCGGGGGCACGGCCTTAGCCTTGGGGCGGGGCGAGCAACTCACCCCCCTCCCCGATCTCCAAGACCTGACGGTGGTTCTCGGGAAATACCACTCGTTGAGTGTGGCCACGCCATGGGCTTACCAAACCTACCGCCAAGACTTTCAAGACCGCTATGCCCAGACGGCAGCGGCTCAGGAAAAAGCACGCCAAGAGGGTGGCTCTGCCGCTCTCCTGCAGGCGATTCAGCGGAAGGATGTGGTGGCCTTGGCGCAAAGCCTGAGAAATGACTTAGAAAAGGTGGTGTTGCCCCGCTATCCCGCCGTGGCGCAACTACGGCAGAGCTTTCTCAACGCCGGGGCGATCGCCAGTCTGATGTCGGGATCAGGCCCCACCGTGTTTGCGATCGTTGAAACCATGAATGCCGGGTACGAGCTACTGCAAAAGATCCGGCAGCACCTGCCGGATCCTGACCTAGACCTTTGGGTGTGCGAGTGCTGTGCCCACGGCATTCAACTTCAGCCTAGCTAGTTAAATTCTTCCAGATACTCCTGAATCTGCCGCCGTCGTTGTGGTTGGCGCAACTTTTGCAGGGCGCGATGCTCAATTTGGCGGACCCGTTCGCGGCTGAGTCCGAGGAAGGCAGCAATTTCCGCCATTTCCAAGGGCGGCTGTTCCCCGAGGCCATAGCGAAGCTCAATCACCTGTCGCTCCCGCGGTGAGAGATCGCTGAGAAGTTGTTGCAGGGCGCCGCGCAAGGAGTCTCGCATCAGCAGATCATTGGGGGTGGGGGTCGGTGACTCAAGCAACTCCTGTAACTCCGTCTCTTGCTCTGTGCCCACCCGCTGCTCTAGGGCAACCGCACGGGGAACGGCCAGCAGCACCTCCCGCACCTGATCGGTGTCGAGGTTTAGCTCGGCGGCAATATCCGCTAGGCTGGGCATGGCTCCCTTTTGAATGGCCAAGTGCCGCTGTGCCCGCTTAATTTTATTGAGCTTTTCCACAATGTGAACGGGAAGGCGAATCGTGCGGCTTTGGTTGGCCACAGCACGGGTAATGCTTTGACGAATCCACCAGTAGGCATAGGTGCTAAAGCGAAAGCCCTTGGTGGGGTCAAATTTTTCGACGGCGCGCTCAAGGCCAATGCTCCCCTCTTGAATGAGATCAAGAAACTCAACCCCGCGATGCTGGTACTTTTTAGCAATGTTAACCACCAAGCGCAGGTTGGCCTGCAGCAGTTGTGCTTTGGCGTGCTTGCCTTGGCGCTCAATGCGTTGCAGTTCTGCCAGCGAGATGCCTGCCGCCTTGGCCCATGCTTGCCGCCCCTGCCGTATCTGCTGTTGCAACTCCGCAACCGTGAGGTTTAAGGCGGCTGCCCACTGCTGACGACTGAGGGGACGACCGGATTGACGCTGGTGGCGATCGCGCTCCGTTAGGGCCATCACATAGGCTTTGAGGTCAGGGTCTGAGGTCTGGGACCACAGGCCTAAAAGAGCTTGGTACTGTTGCACCTGTTGAGCAAGCGTCACCTCCTGCGCTGGCGTGAGGAGAGGGAAACGGCCAATCTCTTGTAAATACTGCCGCACCAGATCAGTGGTCAACGGTCGTAAGGGTGTTGGTTCAATTGGCGTAACCACCATAGGGCAACTCAGAATGACAACATCGAGTGTTGAGGATGGGAACACATCCCAAACGTTATTCTCGATAATGGGTATTGTCGGCAATTGACAGCCGTCTGGCAGTGATGTGCCTTTAAGGCGAGTTGTGATACGGATCAATCGCGAGGGGGTCAATGGGCATTGAAATTGAACGCAAGTTTCTGGTAAGTGCACAGACATGGCGATCCCTCGTGACCAGTGCGAGCGAATTGGCCCAAGGGTACCTTTCCACCACCCCAGAGCGAACCGTGCGGGTCCGGCGTGCGGCAAATCAAGCGTGGCTCACCATTAAGGGCAAAGCCAGCGGTGCCCAGCGGTGCGAGTACGAGTATCCCATTCCGGTTAATGACGCAACCGAACTGCTCGAGCACCTCTGCCTGCAACCCATCATTGAAAAAGTCCGCTATCAGGTGCCCTGGGGTGACCTCTACTGGGAGATTGATGAATTTAGGGGGGCATCCGCAGGACTGATACTCGCCGAGATTGAACTGCCCCGCGCCGACTATCCCCTCACCTTACCGCCATGGATTGGCACTGAGGTCACCCACGACTACCGCTACACCAACGCCTACTTGGCAGAGCATCCCTACCGCCAGTGGCAAGCCCAGCCCCAATCGGGATGACCTTTTTTAACAAGGAGAGATAGGACATGACACGGGTTCTCTTCGGTGGCCTGCTGGCGTTGTGTTTATGGCTCCATTGGCTGCCAACTGCTGGGGCTAGCGTTAACCCAACTGAACTGGGCAAGGCTATCAGCGAAATTGAGCAACTGGATCAGCTACGGCAAGGGTTAGCCTCAACGTTAGAAGGGAGCACAACAGAACCGACCCTAGAGACTTTTAAGGCCGTCTGTGCCCCCGTGGGCAAAAGAGCGAAAGAGGTTGCTGCTGCCAATGGCTGGCAGGTGCGTCAGGTGGCACTGAAGTATCGCAACCCCGCCCATCAACCGCAAACGGCCCGCGATGTTCAAGCCCTGCAACAATTTGAAAATAACCGTCAACTGCAAGCGTTTTGGCAGGCGGATCAAGAGGGGATCCATTACTTCCGGCGCATTGATGTGCAAGCAAGCTGCCTAGCCTGCCATGGGGCCAAAAACAGCCGCCCCACGTTTGTGCAGGCCAAGTATCCCGCCGATCGCGCCTACAATTTTCGGGTTGGGGATCTGCGGGGTATGTATGCTGTAACAATTCCTGAGATTCAGCAGGCGCTGCAACACTCACCCTAACACTAAGGAGGCTCGGCCATGCGCCCAAGGAACATGGTTCTTGTGCTAGGGGCATTAGCGCTCTCTTTTTGGGTGGCCATCACTCCCACCGTTCATGCCATGATTCGTACAAGTGTATGCCCACGTGGGTTGGGCTGCCCAGCGCCAAGAGGAGGGCTTGGGCCTTATTGAGGGATTCCTGCCACTCCTGCTCAGGCTCACTATCGGCCACAATGCCTGCTCCTACTTGCCCCCAAGTTGTTTGGCGATCGGCGGCAACCAGGAGGGTACGAATCAGGATATTGAGGTCTAAATGTCCCCGCTGATCCCAGTAGCCGCAGGAACCATAGAACAAGTTGCGGGGGAATGGCTCTAAGGCGGCCAAAATCTCCATGCAGCGCACTTTGGGGCAGCCAGTGATGGTGCCGCCCGGAAAGAGGGCGCGAATCACCGCTGCTGGAGTAACGCCAGTCTCTAGGGTGCCCCGCACGTTGCTGACAAGGTGGATGACGTGGCTGTAGTACTCCAAGGTCAGCAGTTCATCAACGACAACGCTACCCCAACGGCAGATGCGCCCCAGATCGTTACGCTCTAGATCCACCAGCATGATATGCTCGGCCTGTTCTTTGGTATTGCTGAGTAGGTCAGCGGCTTGGGCGCGATCGCCTGCGGCAGTCTGTCCGCGAGGGCGCGTACCGGCAATCGGGCGGGTTTGTACCGTTTTGCCCTTGAGGTGTACAAGGCGTTCGGGCGAACAACTGACAATATAGCCCCAGGGGGTCTGCCAATAGCTGGCAAAGGGGGACGGGTTAATGTGTTGCAGGCGCAGGTACTGCTGCCATGGATCCACCTCGCCGTGGTAACAAAACCGTGCCGACAGATTGGCCTGAAAAATATCACCCATGCGAATGTGGTGCAACAGGGTACGCACCGCCGCCTGATACGTGTGGGGTTGCCAGCCAGCCGCCAATTCAATCGCCCGCGATCGCCCCGGAATCTCGATAGCCGAAACATTGGGCGTATCCTCTAAGCGTTGCTGCAACAGGGCCAAGTCTGCTGCGGAAGAGGCGGCTAAGTAAAGCTCCTCCGTCTGATGATCTAAGATCGCAAAGCTTTGGGGTTCGTACCAAAAGGCAACCGGAAAGGGCAACGGATCGGGTTTGAGGGGGGGCAGGGCTTCAATTTCCCAGGCCAGTTCATAGCCGAGCCAGCCGAGCCAGCCTCCCGTAAAGGGCAGATGCGCCACCTCAGAGGGCACGGTAGGGGTTTGGGGAAACTGTTGCAAGGTGGGCAGTACCTCACCAAGACCACACACCCACTGGCGATCGCGCCGTGGGCGACCCGCACAGATGGAATAGCGAGCTTGGGGTGTCGGCTGGCTCACCGGACTTTCGAGGAGCACCGCCACCGGCTCCGTTAAAAACAGTTGACTAAAGACGGTGCGGCCACTGCGTCCCTTTAGGGGTAGGCAGTCCCACACCCACGGCTGACAGGGGGTGATCACGGGAACAAGACCCCCCAAGCGGGCAGTTGAATCCGCAGCAGCCAGAAGAGTGCCATGGCCACTAAGGCGACCCAGTCTCGCCGCTGCAAACGCAAATGGTGCCACGGGTTATCGTAGGTGCCCGGCTCTTGGAACCCCCGCACCTGCATGGCGCAGGCCACCTGTTCTGCCCGTAGGAGCAAATTTTCGAGCAGCCGTACCGCCAAGGTTAACCACAGCTTCACACTGCCCTTTAGCCCTACGAGTCGCCAGTTAATGGCGCGGGTGCGCACAGAACGGCCGAGGTTTTGCACCTCTTCGAGCACTAAGGGGATAAAGCGCAGCGAGAGGGTGAGGGTGAGGGCAATTTCAGCAACGGGGAGCTTAAAGCGTTTTAGGGGCTGCATTAGGCATTCGAGGCCAGCGGTCACCTCCTCCGGCGCAGTAGTCAGCAAAAACAGATGGGTGCTGTAGAGCAGCGTAAACAGGAGGGTACTTAGGCGTAAGCCCAGATCAAAGGAGCGTTGCGAGACCTGGAGATGAATCGGCCACTGGCCAACCTGTGCCTGCCAGTGCCAGAGGATGTAGCGATAACTGGTGACGGGGGCTTCCGTTTCAATGGGGCGGCGGGGTTGATAGCTCACGGCCATGCCGTCGGGCATTAGGGCTGTAATGACGAAAATCAGACCGCCCAGCAGTAACAGCCAGAGTAGTTGACGTTGCCAGACGCGGCGGGGAATGCCCCCCACAAGGGTGAGACCCATTAAGCAGCCCACGAGCACCAGCCGCCAAGAGGCATCCGCTAGCACCGGTGCCAGTAGAAAGGTCATTAACCAACCCAGCTTGACCCGAGGATCTAAGCGGTGCAGCCACGTTGTGGGGTGTTCAAGGTAAAGCCCCAAGGGGAGCGATCGCAACAGATCCATGAATGAGCCGCTAGCGTTGTTCGAGTTGCCGCCGTAGGGCTTCTAATTCTGGATCGTAGGCGGGGGCAGTGGCGCTCGGCAGTTGCTGGGGACTGGCCAACTCTGCCCGCAGGCGTGCTAGGTCCTCATCCACACTGCCCGACTCTAAAGCGGCAAACTTCGCCTCAAGGGTATCGGTGTTGAGTTCGGCCACCGCTTGGGAGCGCGCCTCCATTTCCATGACTTTTTCTTCCATGCGCTCGAAGGCCGCCATGGGGGCATTGGTATTCACTTTGCTAAAGGTTTGCTGAATCTGCTCCGATGCCTTTGCTGCCCGTGCCCGTGCCACCAGCATGTCTTTGCGGGTTTTGGCCTCGGCAATTTTACTTTCCAACTGCTGCATTTGTTTTTTCAGGGCATTGACTTGGGTAACCGATTGCTCCAGTTGCCCCTTTAGCGCCATGGCCGCGTTCGTTGCGGTTTTTTTGCGGTTCAGGGCCTCGAGAGCCAGTTGTTCATCGCCGTGCTGGAGAGCAATTTTAGCGCGCCGCTCCCACTCCCGAGCCTGCTGTTCATGCTGATTAAACTGCTGCTCTAAGCGTTTTTGGGAGGCGATCGCCTGAGCCACGGCCTGTCGTAGGGACACAAGGTTATCCTGCATTTCAATCATGCTTTGCTCTAGCATCTTTTCAGGATCCTCGGCAGCCCCCACAATGGCATTTATCCAGCTTCGGATTACCCGACCGATGCGATCAAAAAGTCCCACGATGGTATCTCCCATACGCCCATTTTGCTTAACCTATTTTAGCCGTTTCGGTGGGATGCCCCCACCCTAACCTTGCCGATAGTCTCTGCCAGCCCAAACGGCTGTTCATCGGGTCAGGGGATGTCAACAATAACCATGGGCTAGGACGGCGGCATTCTTCAGGGTAGGGTATGGCAAAAAACTGCGATCGAGGCACCACCGTCCTCTAAAATGAGGAATGTATTAAGCGGTGTTAGCAATATGAGTGTCATTAGTCAGGTTCTTCTTAAAGCGGACGATGAATTGCGCTACCCCACCACGGGCGAACTCAAGACCATTAGTGACTTCTTTCAAACGGGGGCGCAACGCCTACGCATTGCCACGACGCTGGCTGAAAATGAAAAACGGGTGGTAGAGCAAGCCAGTAAGCAATTGTGGCAGAAGCGACCTGACTTTATTTCTCCCGGTGGTAATGCCTACGGCCAAAAGCAACGCGCCCTCTGCCTGCGGGACTACGGCTGGTACATGCGCTTAATTACCTACGGTATTTTGGCGGGCGATAAGGAACCGATTGAACGCACGGGCATTATTGGCGTGCGGGAGATGTACAACTCTTTGGGAGTACCCATGCCCGGTATGGTGGAGGCCATTCGCTGTCTTAAGGACGCATCCCTCGCCCTGCTGAGTGCCGAAGATGCCGAAGTCGCGGCTCCGTACTTCGACTATATTATTCAAGAGATGTCTTAATTATTCAGGAGATCTCCTAGGCGGGCAACGACTGGCACCCGCACTAGAATTTAGGGATGCCTGCAACATTCTTACAGATTCTGCTGCATAGGCACGCCTTTTCCCATGGATAACTCTTTAGAAGTCCTATAGAGGTGATCTATGGAAATCCTACAGCAGCTTCTGCAAGATATTGAGGTCAGCACGCTCCAGACCTTTGGTGGGCTGACGGTTGTGCCCCTCTTGCGTTCAGTGACCGGCTCTCCCGACTATTGGCTCCTAGAGGAGGCCATGACGCACAACTGGGTGACCATCACTGAAGTGTCTGAATCCGCTAGTGTACCGGAGCTATTGTGTCGCAACACCGGCGATCGCTCTGTGCTGCTACTGGATGGCGAAGCCATGGAAGGGGCAAAGCAAAATCGCATCTTGAACCTGACCCTATTAGTACCAGCCCATACCAACTTAACCATCCCTGTGAGTTGTGTTGAGCAAGGGCGCTGGCATTATCGCTCCCGCACGTTCAAGGTGGCGGGGCATACCTACCACCCGAGTGGGCGTGCCAAAAAAGCCGAGCAAGTCACCCATTCCATGAAAAACCGTGGGCGGCGAGACGCTAACCAAGGCCAAGTGTGGCAGGAGGTGGATTTGTGTATCGACTTCTATGCCTGCGCATCCCCAACGTCGGCCATGGCGGATGTGTATGCTCAGCAATCGGCGACGCTGGCGGAGTATAAAGCGGCATTTAAGGCTGTTGCCAACCAAGTGGGGGCTATTTTTGCTCTCCATGGGAAAATTTGGGGTCTGGAGTTGTTTGACTTTCCCGGCACGTTTGCGCAGTTGTTGCCCAAGCTGCTCACCGGTTATGCTCTTGAGGCGCAGCGGACCTTGGATGCGCCCCCCCTTTCTCCCCAAACGGTAACCGACTTTCTGCGGGAGGTGTCTCAAGCGCCAGCAGACACCTTTCCGGCGTTGGCCGAAGGGATGGATCTCCGTCTGAGTAGCAACACAGTGGTTGGTAGTGCCCTTGTGGCCAAAGAGCGGTTGATTCACCTGAGTGCCTTTCCTCAGACATTGACGAGGACTCGCTAAGCTCTTGGGGAGCCACCCTCACTCTATATCCCTTGCTCCCAAGTAGGAGGCAGGGCTTGGGGGATGAAGGCAAATAGGCAACAGTGACAGGCTTACGTCTAGTGGGACTCGCACTCCCATTAAAATTAAGCTTAGAACCCTCGTCCTCAGGGCGGGGGTATATTTTTATGGTGGAATCACTACCATGGGGCAAACAATCGTTGTTAAAATTGGCACCTCTAGCTTGACAGGGGGCAAAGAGGGAACGGTTGCGCTGGCCACCATTGCCCAACTGGTGGAGGTGCTTTGGGGCTGTCGGCAGCGGGGCGATCGCGTCGTGCTGGTCTCATCGGGAGCGGTGGGAGTCGGGGCGGTGCGTTTGGGGTTACAGGAGCGCCCCCAGCAATTAGCCCAAAAACAGGCCGTGGCGGCAGTAGGGCAAGGCCACCTGATGCGCATGTACGATGATTTATTTGGCGTGTTGCGCCAGCCGATTGCCCAAATCCTGCTCACCCGCCAGAACTTTGTGGATCGCCAAAGCTACTTAAATATTTTCAATACCTTCCAAGCCTTGTTTGAGTTGGGGGTGATTCCCATCGTCAATGAAAACGATACGGTGGCGGTAGATGAACTCAAGTTTGGCGATAACGATACCCTCTCAGCCTTAGTGGCCAGCCTAGTGGAGGCGGATTGGCTGTTTTTGCTCACGGATGTGGATCGCCTCTACTCTGCGGATCCGCGGCTGGACAAAACCGCTGTCCCCATTGAGCGGGTTGAGTCTCTCGCAACCCTGAGCCAAACGGTACAGATTGGCACCGCAGGCTCCCCTTGGGGCACGGGTGGTATGGCCACCAAAATTCGGGCGGCAGAAATTGCCACCGAGGCCGGGGTGCGCACGGTCATTACCGACGGGCGATCGCCCACGAATATCCTCAAAGTGCTGGCAGGAGAGTCGTTGGGCACCCAGTTTGAACCAAAACCCAAAACCATCAATGCCCGTAAGCGCTGGATTGCCCGTGCCCTCATTCCCAAAGGGGAGCTATGGCTCGATGCCGGAGCCGTCAAGGCCATTACTCAGGGCGGACGCTCCCTATTGGCGGCGGGAATTATAAAAGTGAGCGGTGAATTTCAGGCACAGGATGCCGTAAAGCTCTGCGATCCGGAAGGAACAGAGGTGGCCCGTGGCCTCGTGAACTACAACAGCGAGGAAATTTGCCGTGTGCAAGGGCAGCAGTCCACAGAACTGGCCAGCATCCTTGGCTATAGCGGTGCCGATACCATTATTCACCGCGATAACTTGGTGGTGACTCTGCAGTAATGCGCTGCTGGTGCCATACCTTGGTGGTTTCAACGCAAAAGAAGGCAAAAATCAAACCGTTAATCAGCAGCAGGGTCATAGTTTCCCACGACGGGTGCTCCCAAAGTTCGCGAATTTCCCACGGCAGCATCGAGCCGACCAAGAGCGTAAATAAAAGGTATGCCCAGCCGTAGCCGTACCAGACCCCTGCCGCCGCAATTAAAATGAGCACACCGTATCCGCCAGAAATCTGTGCCACCAGTTTTAAGGTTGGTTCACTTTGCTGCAATAGCACGTGTAACCCCCACGCCACTAGCCCAAACTCAGCCGTGAGCAGGTGTTGATGTGCCCAGTGCATCACCGTATCGTAGTGCTGCCAGCTATAGCCACTGATGAGCGAGAGCGTGAGCAGGAGCAGCCCAAACAGGACTTTCTTGGCGATCGCCAGCTTCAGCAGCCACGATCGATGATGAATTGTATGCTGAAGGTGGTCAGTCACAGGCGGTACATTGGCTCGTCAACGTTGGATTCAACACACCTAAAGTGAAAAAACGGCAGCACAGCGCATCCTTAACCTACCAAATTTGGCCATCCCTGAGGCAGCACCTACAACAGCCCCGCTGGTGGCGGGACATTCTGCTCACTGCGGGTCTTTATACCCTAGCGTGTTGGCTTGTACTGTACCAACTGCCGATTATTAATGCCAACGATGGCTCCCCCGTTTGGCCAGGGGCAGGGGTGACAGTTGGCGGCCTGCTAGCCTGGGGGCGATCGCGCTGGTTTGGCGTGCTCCTCGGTGCCCTGATTGTTAATGTGTTTCTCCGCCCCGATCCGTTGTGGGGGGACATCATCGGTTCAGCCGGTATTCTGGTGGGCGTTTGGCTGACGGTTGTGCTGATGGAGCAACTGGGGGGTCGCCAGCTTTTTGCCAAAGTGCAGCACGCGGTCGCCTTTACCCTCTGTGCCTTTTTAACCGGAACGCTGCTGCAATCGCTGGTGGGGGTGAGCGTTGTTTTTGCCAACACAGGGAAACCATGGCAGGAATTTGGCCAATTTTTTACCAACTGGTGGATTGGCGACAGCATTGGGGTACTGGTCATTGCCCCCCTCTTTGTGGCTTGGGGTAGCCCCCAAGTCGTGGGTCAGTCCGCCTCTGTGCGGGGAGGAGAGTTTTTTGCCCTGTTACTGAGCCTCGGCCTCATTAGCTACGCTGTTTTTTTGCTGGAGCAGCCGCTTGAATACCTCTATTTTCTGCCAATTCTTTGGTCTGCCTTTCGCTTTGGCCATCGAGTCACCGTATCCATGACTGCCATTGTGGCCACCGTCGCTGCCATCCTCACTAGCTACAAATTGGGGGTCTTTTTTCGCATCTTTGAGCAAAGCCAGTCCCTCCTCCTCTTCCAGATGTTTGTGGGGGTGTTGGCCGGAACCTCCCTTGCGGTGTTGGGTATTGTTTCCGAAAACCAAGCGGCTCAGGAACGTCTGCATCGCCTGAATGCGGATCTCGAGCAGCGGGTGCTAGAGCGCACCAAGTCGCTACAGGAAAGCGAGACCCATGCCCTTGGGCTAGCCACCAAGGCGGAGGCCGCCAACAAAGCTAAAAGTGCCTTTATTGCCAATATGAGCCATGAGTTGCGATCGCCCCTGAATGCGGTGATTGGCTTTTCGCAACTGATGCTGCGCAGTAAGGATCTGCCCCCCGATCACTACGAAAATGCGGGCATCATTTACCGCAGTGGCGACTATCTACTCACCCTTATTAACAACATCCTTGATCTATCAAAAATTGAAGCCCAAAAAGCGACCCTGAACCCCCACAACTTTGACTTGCATCGCCTACTGGCAGATTTAGAGGATATGCTGCACCTGCGGGCGGCCAACGCTGGCTTAGACCTCACCCTTGAGTACAGCGCCGCCGTTCCCCAGTACGTGACTGCCGATGAAACAAAGCTGCGGCAAGTGCTCATTAACCTCCTCAGCAATGCCATTAAATTTACGCCCCAAGGTCGCGCCTGGTTGACGGTGGATGCCCATACCCGCCAAGACGAGCACTACGAACTGGCCATCACCGTGGGCGACACAGGTGTGGGTATGGCGGCAGCGGAGTTAGCAGAGTTATTCCAGCCCTTTAGCCAAGGTCAAGCAGGCCGGGAAAAGCAGGAGGGAACCGGCTTAGGCCTTAGCATCACCCAAAAATTTATTCAGTTGATGGGGGGGAGCATTAGCGTTGAAAGTCAGCCGGGCAGAGGCACGCAGTTTTACATTACCCTCCCCGTCATGGCCGGGCGACCAACCTTGGCAGCCATGGCAGAGGGTCACCCGCCGGTTTTGGGCTTAGCGCCTAACCAACCCACCTACCGCCTCCTGGTGGTGGATGATAAGGCCGTGAATCGGCAATTACTGGTGAAGCTGCTCCAGCCTTTAGGGTTTGAAGTACAGGAGGCGGCCAATGGTCAAGAGGCGATCGCCTGCTGGGAGACTTGGGAACCTCACCTCATTTGGATGGATATGCGTATGCCCATCATGGATGGCTATGAAGCCACCAAGTATATCAAATCCACCACTAAAGGCAATGCCACCGCCGTTGTTGCCCTAACCGCCAGCGTCCTTGAAGAGGAACAGGCCATTATTCTCTCCGCCGGGTGTGATGATTTCTTGCGTAAGCCCTTTAACGAACACGTTATTTTCGAGACCTTGAGGAAACATCTTGGGGTTGAATTCATTTACGAAGAACCGGTGGCTGCTGCCGACGATTCCACGCAGGCAGCAACGCCCCTTGTTGCCAGTCAACTGGCGCACCTGTCCCAAGAAGCCATCACCGATTTGTACCTAGCGGCACTCGAAGCCAATACCCAACGCTTTGTGGAACAACTCGAGCACCTGCCCAGCCTAACACCAGCACAGAAAACCCGACTGGCCACCATGGCGCGCCAGTTTCAGTTTGAAGCCATTATTGATCTCCTTGAGCCATTGGCGGCAGATGTTCCCGAGTCTTGACACCCCGCTCAAGCGAGTCAACTATTGAGCAGGTCTAGAATCGCTTGGCTCAGGTGGCGTAATTGGTGTTGTAGCTCGGGCAAGGGTAAGTTATTGCCACTAAAAATGCCGCCACCAATGCTACTGAAGCGCCACTGCTCACTCATGTAGCTAAAGCCAACAATGTCTAGGCCAATGGCACGGCGTTGGGGGGTGTCTGGATCCCTGTAGAGGCGAATTTGCAACAACAGACTGCGGGCTTGCCAGCGGCGACTCCACCCGGGCAGGTGAAACCCCATATCAATGGAGTCCGGATCCACTAAATCGCGGGTGTGAGGGTCGTCTGCCCATGGCTGTAAATCGGCGCGCAAATCGTGGTTGCACTGCTTAAACAGGTGGACGATCGCCCCCAGCTTACTGGCCATTTGCAGGGTAACGGCTTGCTCCGCTGCATTCACCTCTGTGATCTCCACAACACCTTTGCCTCCCAAGGTTAGCGAGGAGACACGGCTTGATCAACTGGGGTGCGGGATGGAGGGGTGGTTGAGGTGGCTAGGTCTAGGCGCGGTTGCCCCACAGAATAGTTGAGGGCGTAGCTTTGCACCAGTAACCAAAACCACACCGTGGGGGCAAGGGGTTCTAGCCATGGTTGGCAGCGCCGCACAAGGGGGGGCAGCCAGTGACCAAAAAGCGCTTGATAAAGGGCATCGAGGCTAAAACTCAGGTAGCTGAACAGCCAGCGCACCAAGTCTGCCGTACCCGCCATTTGCCAGATCCACCCCAGTAGCCCCGGATTTTGCCACGCCGCGCGCAGGGCCATGCGGTTAAAGGGTAACCAGCCGGCGCGGTCCTTAATAAAGCGATCCGCCAGTTCCGGTGACTCTTGGCCGAGGATGCCAAAAAAGGTATTGAGCATGGCATTGACCCGCTCTGGGGGCAAGGGGCGATCGCTGGGCACCATCATGCCCCGAGAAAACAGCCAAGTGACTGCTGTATTGCTCTGATAGGCGCGAATTTGGTTGAGGAACGGCTGTTGCACCAAGTCATGGCGCAGGGCTGTGTCCAGTAAATCCGTTAAGCGGGGTAGGTTGCGCACAAGGGAGCCAAAGCCGGTAAACACCAAAGGCGACTGTAATGAGGCCGCATCGCCAATGGCCAGCACCCGGTCAAAGGCAACGGCGCGATCGCCCCGATGGTGGCTAAAATAGCCGGGAATATAGCCAAAGGTCGGCTTGACCCAGGTGAGTTCATCAACGTTGCAGCGACGGTACTCCGGCAAAATACTAAAAAAGTCTTCGTAAAGCTCCAATAGGGATCCGGGAGAGTTCGGTTCAATGCGGTGGTAGTGAAACAGATAAATGGTGCGCTCCTCCCCGGCTCCCGGAAACAATTCCCAAATCAACTGCCGTCCCCGCGAACTATCGCCATGGCTGTGGAGCACATCACCATAGCGACCATCCCATACCTCCGGCACAAGTCCCTTGACAATGGCACCCACCGTGGGGCACACACTGTCAAAGGCACGCCCCCCATTCAGTTGGCGGGCAATGGGAGATGCCGTACCCATCGCATCAATTAGGACTCGGGCAATGGCCTGTTGCTCGTTGCCGCTGTGGCGGTGGCGCACTTGGGCAACTACCCTATTGGGGTGTACCGTTGCCCCCACAAAGTCCGTGTAGTCCCAGATCTCGCCCCCCGCTTGCCGTAATTTTTGGCCGCACAACTGCAAAAACTGGGCGGAGTCTAGGGCAATGTTTAAGACGGTGGGGGTGTGAAGTACCGGGGCGCGGCAGTGGGCAGGACTGGTGGCATCAAAAAATTTGTTAAACCCATCCACGTACTCGCGGGCAATAACACTTTCAAATTCAGCGCTGCTAAACAGCCCCAGATCAATCAAATTCTGAAACTCTGCTCGCGAAATGTTCCACTCCCTATTCATACGACCAAAGGGCAGGCGCTCAATCAGTAATACCCGATAGCCCAAACGCGCCATAACGGCGGCATGAATAACCCCAAGGGCACCCCCGATATACACAAGGTCGTAGGTCGGCTCTGGAGAGGGAGTACCGGCCTTTTTGAGGATGGGCACCGGAGGGGTAGGACGCTGCACCCCTTCCCGCCAGCGCTGTTCCCACCAATACACTCGCTCTAAATCCGCCTCCCCTTGGGGCATCCGCTGAAAATACTTCACCGTCAGGGGATAGCGCTCCGCCAACGCCGCAAAAATAGATGTCCCTGTGGGCCATGGGGGGAGCACCACCGGCTGCAATGGAAAGGCGGCTCGTAGGGCTGTTTTTAACTGCTGCACACAGGCGGCCTCTTGTGGCCATGGCGCGTTGCCCCAGCGCACCACCTTGAGGTACGTGGTTCGCTGTAAATTCCAGAAGAATACCGCCAGTTGCGTCGGACTAGGGGGCAATTGCCAGCATCCCCCTGTCGCCTGCGGGGCGATCGCTCCCACCGCAGGCTGAAACCGCTGGTGTAACCATTCAATGACGGCACCGGTATCGGGTGTGGGAATCTCAGCGTAAAACAGGTCTTGCATGTTGCTTCAAATGTGCGGTGAAGGGCTTGGCAGCGGCCAAATTTGCGGCAAAATTTGATGTCACTGCAGGGGGGTGAATTTATATAGTTTAAGAGACTTTACAGCTTCTCATAAATTGCCCTATGCTTCTTACGTATTATCCCATTCCACGGAGTCTTAAAGAAATGGCAGCTTTGAGCCGTGCCCCATAGCCTGCGGCTCCCCTGTCCGCTAAAGTAGGAATGGTTGTTAAGACATCTCAACATCTATGGATTTGCCAACCCTCCAAGAACGGCTACAGGTGATCCTTGCCAAGCGCGAGAGCCTGAAAAAACTCATGGAGCTTCCCGGTACTGGCACCATCAATATCGACATTCAGTCAGCCTTGGCGGAACTCGATGAATTGGTGGACGACATTAAACGGACATTCCCAGACTTAGAGGTTCCCGCATAGGAAGGCACTCATGGCAGAGATTACCAGTCGTTGGGTAAAGGTGGTCAATGGCGATTTGCTCATTGATGCCTACTTGGCAGAACCCACTGCCCAAGGCTCCTATCCCGCTGTGATTGTGTTTCAGGAAATTTTTGGGGTGAACGCCCACATCCGCGATGTCACCGAGCGTATTGCGCGGCAGGGCTACGTGGCGATCGCCCCAGCGTTGTACCAACGGTTTGCCCCCCAGTTTGAGACCGGTTACACCCCAGCAGACATTGATTTGGGACGGCAGTACAAAAACCAAACCACGGCGGCGGCACTCCTGAGCGATACCCAGGCGACCATTGCTTACCTCAAAGGGCTAGCCAACGTGAACGGCGATGCCATTGGTACCATTGGCTTTTGCTTTGGGGGGCATGTGGCCTATCTTGTGGCACAGTTACCCGAGATTAAAGCCACCGCCTCCTTCTACGGCGCGGGCATTACCACCATGACCCCGGGGGGCGGCCTACCCACCCTTGAGATCACCCCCAAAATTCGCGGCACCCTCTACGCCTTCTTTGGCGATCGCGATCAAAGTATTCCCATGGAGCAGGTGAAAGAGATTGAAACGGCGCTGCACCACCATGGCATCCGCCACCACATCTTCGTTTATCCCGCCGATCATGGCTTCTTTTGCGATCAGCGCGACAGCTACGATGCCGCCGCCGCCCACGACGCATGGAAACAAGTCCTGCTTCTGTTCGAGACCGTGCTGAAAAATAGCGGCACCTCTCCCTGACCTGACACCTTCCCCGCCGATTACCCTAAGAACGCCGGCTTTCGCACTCTCCAACCTCACGTTAGCAGGTTGGAGTCAAGGCGCGGCAATGCGAAGATTCACCCTGTGACAATGCGGCATAGTGGCACGTGGAAAAGGTGAGTGCCAATTGCTGCAAACTTGTGCTATGACTAATCTATCTTGAGCGGTACGGCAAAGGACGGAACAACGATTCCGAGCAATCCGGAGGCACGACCGCTCAACGAAAGGTCATCCAAACCTGTAAGTCCTCTGAGTCGGTTGATACACGTCGGACTCTAGGCGAAAACAACCACAAGCCCCATAGCGGAAACGACTTGGGGGAGCAGTTCAGCAAACGTTCTGGCTGTTCGGCGAGAATGCCGCCTGTCGCAAGGGCTAATGCCTTGTAAGACACCACCACTTCGCGTCAGCAAGTGGTTGGAGCATTCATGGGTTGTCAAAGGAAGTAAGAATGGGCTACCGCAATCGCGCGATCGCCATTGGTTTGGCCTTAGGGGGTATTCTGGTTCCGGGGCTGCACAAGTTCTATCTGCGGCAACCCCTGTGGGGGCTATTTTACCTCCTGTTGGGGGTGCTCTTTTCCCCCGTGACGGTGGAGCACGGTTCCCTCGGGGCGATCGCCCGTATGGCCTGCGTGATCGAGGCCGTTTGGTACCTGTTTCAGGGGGCGGATACCTTTGATGCCACCTTTAACCCCCAGATTACGGCGGTTGTCCCCAAGCTGGAGCCTACCCCCTCAGACCTGCAGGAAAGTTAGTACCGCCAGTAGCGGCGTCCCTGCCAAAAAATCCCCACCGCCGTTCCAATTAAGAACACCTCGTTCAGGGGGAACAGAACTGCTCGTAAGTCAAGCAGGGGGCTAAAGAAACTAAACCCAACACTCGCCAGTAGCAAGCATAAAAACAAGCCCCACAGCGTGCCGCCATAGATGGGAGCCGGATTAAACCACACCTCAAGGCACAGTACCGCCAGCATCCCCAAGGCAATGCTCATGCCCAACTGTACCAGCAGGCTTAGGGGTGGCTGTAACAAAATGATCAACAATTCCCGCACCGGCACCGAGGCACTGCCAATATAGTACAGCCCGGTATCAAACAAGACGGCGATGAGCGCAACCAACACTCCCGTCGGCAGCAGCGATCGCCAAGGCAGCGCCTTGAATTGTTGCCATGGATCCGACACCGGCAACTCTCTGGTTAAACCACATCGTCTAGGCTCATTTCCAGCTCCATGCGCTGCTCCATCTGGCGCAGAAAATAGCCCGTCATCATTGCCGATGCCAACAGTCCCGCTAAATTATCCCGGTCGGTGGCAATTTGGACATTGAAATCGTCTGATGGTAGCCCCCCCACCAAACCTTGAACATTCTGGCTAATAATCTGGCGAATTTCAGGACTCACAGAACGGGCAATGCGAGTTAACACTTCTGGGGATTGACGCTGGAGGTACTTCAAGAGCAGATTGGTCTGCCCATCATCCATAGAGGAACCGTGAAAGTTAGCATTTCCGGGATCAAAAACCATAGGCATTGCTCGCTCATTATGTTAACTATATGTTACCAAAAGCGAATCCGCTACTGCGGCACCAGCCACTGTCTTGGCCTGTAACTCCTGTAGAATAGACCTCAGCACTGCGTCAGACCGGATGAGGATTCCTCCATGGCCGCTTTGGATCAGCTTCAGCCTGCTCAACCTCGGGATGTAAATATTTTTGCTCCTTACATGCGCAACGAGAAGCGGGCACTTCTTCCCCTTGGGATTGCCCTTTACCGCCAAGGTAAGTTGGAAGGGCAGCGGGGAATTGAAGGGGGCGAGAACGTTGATTTTGTAGCCACATGGAACATTGCGAACCTGCCAGCCGACCTCTCTCGCTGCACCGTTACCTTCGACAATTCCCCAGACTTGCAGTACGAAATCTCAATTACCACCTTTGAGTTGGTCGATCACCTGATTGACGTGATTATTAATTACAAAAAGCATCGTATTGCTGATTTTTCCAAAGCTTTTTACCGCAAGCTACTGCGCTTAGACTGAGATCATGCCAGCGCTGGGGTTAGCCACGGCAGCGATCGCAGTGACCACAGCGAACGTCTGAGGCATCGGCAGCCACCCCAAAGGCACGCAGCAGAAACTGCCACCGACAGCCCCTGTGGCGCAGGAATGCCTGCATCAGGCGAGGTTGGGAATCGTCACGGGTCAGGGGTGGTTTTGGAGGGGCAAGGGGCTGAAGTTGGAAGTGAAACGGGTCTTGCCACTGAAGCCGTCCCTGTTGATGGAGCAGGGCAAGGGTCAGGTCTAAATGACTAAAGCGGGATGCCAGCGTCTTGAGGTTCCCGTAGGGGGGAAGTTGCCTCGCTTCGGCCATGGCCTGCTGCTGCACCTGCTGGCTCTGGCGCTGAAAAAACTGCCACCGCTGTTGATCCTCGCGATCAAATCCCCAGCGATCGCTCACAAGGGTTAGGGCGGTTGCGGGCTGGCCATCCCGACCGGCACGCCCCACCTCCTGTAGGTATTCACTGAGGTGCAGGGGGGGTTGATAGTGGCAAATCCAGCGCACGTCGGGCTTGTTGACTCCCATGCCAAAGGCACTGGTGCAAATCACAAAGGGCAACGCGCCCCCTAGCCAAGCGGTTTCAATACGGCGACGTTCGGGCGCAGGTAAGCCCCCATGGTAAGCCGTGGTGGTATGGCCGCGCTGCTGTAGCACTGCCGCAAGGGTTTCGGTGTCGCGGCGGGTACGGGCATAGATGAGTCCTGAGGTGCCTCCCTGCTGTTGCAGAAACTGGTGTAGGCAATGGCGACGGTATCCTCGACTCCAGACGCTACGAACCCCTAGGTATAAATTGGGGCGGTAGGGGCTGTGCCGAATCTGCACGGGCTGTTCTAGACCGAGTACCTGAATCAGCGTGCGCTGCGTATTCGGATCGGCGGTGGCGGTAAAGGCGGCAAGGCTAATGCGGGGGTGCTCGGGTTTAAGACGAGCAAGCGCCGGGCGGAGGGTGCCCAGACGGCAATAACTGGGACGAAAGCGATCGCCCCACTGAACGAGGCAATGGGCTTCATCAACGATGACACCATTCAGGCGTAGCCCTGGGGCGCACAAACAGTGCCACACAGCATCACTAAAGAGGGACTCCGGCGCAAGATAGAGCAACCGTAAGTGCTGCTGTTCAACCTGCTGCAACACCTGCCGCCGCTGGTAGGCGGATAGCTCGCTGTGGTAGGCGGCGGCCTTGAGACCCCGCTGCCGCAAATCCGCCACTTGGTTTTCCATTAATGCCAACAGGGGCGAAATCACCAAGGTTAGCCCCTCCTGCAACAAGGCAGGAAGCTGAAAGCACAAACTTTTACCAGCACCCGTGGGCAAGACCACTAGGACATCTTGCCGCTGTAGCAGTGCCGTCATCACCTCTCCTTGGGGCGATCGCAGGCTGGTGTAGCCCCAGTAGCGTTGCAGGGCGCGGTGAATCTGTGCCAGATTCTGCTCTGCCATAGGGAACAGTCATCAGATCTTGTCAAAGAAGGATAGCTTCACCAAGTAGGCAACGATCGCCCCAACAAGCGCCACAATGAAGCCCCATAGGCGGGAATCCACCACCTTTTGGCGATCGCTCAAGTCAGTCACTTTATCGTCTAAGGCTTTGATTTCGCCCTGTACTGCGTTAATTTGAACGGTCACTTTATCATCCAAGGCTTTGACTTCCGTCCGAACCGCTTGAATTTCCGTCCGAACCGCTTGAATTTCCGCCCGTACTGCCTTGATTTCACCAGAGAGACGCTCTTCTAGGGTGTTGAACTTTTCCGCCGTAGTTGCAATGTGGAGGTCTAGCTTCTTGTCAATAGACTGAATATCGGACTGCATGGACTTGATCGCATCCAGCACTTGCCCTAGTTCTGTTTGGGTCGTTGATTCACTCATGGTGGATTTACCCTTAACGTTGCCCCCACTTACAGTATCTTAGGGAGTTTGTGGACGGAGAGGGGGGGATTCGAACCCCCGTTAGGTGTGACCCTAAACTTGATTTCGAGTCAAGCGCATTCAACCACTCTGCCACCTCTCCAGTAGCATGGGACTTTATCATAGCAAAGGCGATCGCGTCACGCAAAGATAGGCCATCGGGGAGCTTCTAGCCGCACTCCCCTTTACCATAGGTATATTGAGTCAATACCGTACGCTGTCGCATGGATATTAAACAGGGTTTTGTCGGTACCGTCGGTCAAACGCCATTAATTCGTCTCAACTACTTCAGCGACCTCACCGGCTGCAACATTTTAGGTAAAGCTGAATTTCTTAACCCAGGTGGCTCTGTGAAGGATCGTGCCGCCCTTTACATTATCGAAGATGCCGAAAAAAAGGGGCTGCTTAAACCCGGAGGCACGGTTGTGGAGGGCACAGCCGGTAATACAGGGATTGGCTTAGCCCACATCTGCAATGCCAAGGGCTACAACTGCCTCATTATTATTCCCAATACCCAGTCCCAAGAAAAAATTGACCTACTGCGTACCCTAGGCGCAGAGGTGCGAACTGTTCCCGCCGTTCCCTATAAAGATCCCAACAACTACGTCAAGCTCTCAGGCCGGATTGCCGCTGAAATGAGCAATGCCATCTGGGCCAACCAGTTTGATAACCTCGCCAACCGTCAAGCTCACTACGAAACAACGGGGGCAGAAATTTGGCAGCAAACGGGCGGTCAGGTGGATGCCTGGGTGGCGGCAACGGGTACCGGCGGCACCTACGCGGGGGTTGCCCTCTACCTTAAGGAAAAGAATCCGGCGATTCGCACGGTGATTGCCGACCCGATGGGCAGTGCCATCTACAGCTACGCCAAAACTGGCGCCCTCAGTAGCAGCGGCAGTTCCATTACCGAAGGGATTGGCAATAGCCGCATTACCGCCAATTTAGCCGGTGCCCCCATCGATGATGCTATCCAAATTGACGACCAAGAGTGCCTTGAGGTCATCTATCAACTGCTACATTACGATGGCCTGTTTATGGGGGGGTCGGTAGGCATTAATGTGGGAGCCGCCGTACGCTTGGCTAGGGCGCTAGGCCCCGGCCACACGATTGTCACGGTTCTGTGCGATGGGGGGTCTCGCTATCAGTCCCGCCTCTTTAACCCGGAGTGGTTGGCCACTAAGGGACTTAGGGTACCGCAGATTAAAAAACGTTAAGGGATGGGAACAAGGGGTTGGGGGGTAGGGTCTGAAGAGGGCAAGTAGCCCCTAGGCGTGGGTGTGGTTCTTGCCGATAGCTCCTGTTGTGGCCAAATAAAGGACATTAATAAAGAACATTGAGGGATTGAGTTTGCCGTGAAACCAAGACGCTGGTTCCTGTTGCTCGTAAGTGTGGTGTGTGGGCTGGCGATCGCCCTCCATCCGCTAGCAGTCTATGGCCAAAATGTTTGGCAACGGCTACTCCTCCAAGGCATTCAAGTGATTCAACTGTCGAATATTTCACCGCGGCAGGAGGTGGCCCTCGGTCAGCAAATTCATGAGCAAATGCTGCGGCAAGGAATGCGTTTGGTGCGCAATCCCGCAGCGCAAGACTACGTTAACAGTATTGGTCAGCGCTTGGTCAATGCGGGCGATCGCCGTGGGTTGCCCTATCAGTTCCAGATCATTCAGGATCGGCAGGTGAATGCCTATGCCACGATGGGCGGGTTTGTCTATGTCACCACCGGTCTGATGCTGCGGGCGGAAAATGAAGCTGAGCTAGCGAGCGTGATTGCCCACGAAATTGGCCATATCGATCAACGTCATGTGATTCGACAGTTGCGGCAAATGGCAGTTGCCCAAGGGCTGATGACGGCGGCTGGCCTCGATCGCGATCGCGGCATTCAAATGGCCATGGAACTAGCCTTCCGCCGCCCCCGAAGTCGTGAACAGGAACTCGAAGCCGATCGCTACGGCCTGAATCTCTTAGTCCGCAGTCATTACGATCCACGCGGCATGGTCACGTTTCTGCAAAAGCTACGGCAGCAGGGGGGCACCCCACCCACGATTTTAAGCACTCATCCGGCTCCGGGCGATCGCCAAGTCATTGCCGAAAACCTCATTCGCTCTGGCCTAACCAATGAGTGCTTGAATACACCCCAACCCCTCTGCGGCACCGATACCGTTGCCTATCAGCAAACCCTGCGCTCCTTTAATAACTAGGCTTGTAACAACTAAGCTTGCGCCCGCCACTGGGCATAGCGCCCCAAGGCCGTCAAGGGAAAATGCTGCTGGTAGTAGTGGTACTTCAGGTAAAAGTGGCAGGGAAACCCCGTACCCGTAAAGTAATCCTCATGCCATGTGCCATCGCTACGCTGGGTTTGCAGTAGGTAGGCCACCCCCCGCTCAATGGCATCCGTTGCCACATCTCCCGTCGCCTCTGCTGCCGCGAGCAACCCAATCAATGCCCAAGCCGTTTGGGACGCAGTGCTATCCCCCTTGCCCTTCAGGGAGGGATCGTTATAGCTCCAGCAGGTTTCGCCCCAGCCGCCATCGGAATTTTGGCATTGCACCAGCCAGTCTGCCGCGCGGCGAATGCGCCAGCGGTCGTAGCGGGGAGCAACCAAGGCCAAGGCCGCTAGGACACCACTGGTACCGTAGATATAATTTACCCCCCAGCGGCCAAACCAACAGCCTTCCGGTTCCTGCTCATTACGCAGGTAGGCCAAGGCGCGATCTAAGGCAGTACCCTCAAACGTGAGGGAGCAGCGACCCACCATTTCCAGCACCCGCGCCGTTACATCCGCCGTATTTGGGTCAATCATGGCCTTAAGATCGCCGTAGGGGATCGCGTTCAACCAGTCTTGATCGTTGTCCACATCAAAGGCGGCCCAGCCCCCCGGACGGCATTGCATCGAGGCAATCCAGGCTGCCGCCCGCTCCATTGCCTGTCGCTTCACCGTTTCGTTGGGGAGGTTCACCGCCTGTAGGGCCATCACCACCACCGCCGTATCATCCACATCCGGGTAAAAGCGGTTCTCGAACTCAAAGGCCCAGCCGCCGGGCTGACCCGTTTTATTTTTAACGTGCCAGTCGCCATAATCAAGGATTTGCTTCGAGAGCAGCCACTCCCCAGCTTTCACCAAGGCGGGATGGTCGGGAGCCATGCCAGAATCCACCATGGCACGCATCACCAAGGCCGTATCCCACACCGGTGAGACGCAGGGCTGCACACGGTACTCGGTTTCTGTTTCAATCGCAAAGCGATCCACCGCCGCCATGCCCCGCTGCACCACAGGGTCATCCACGGCATAATTGAGCACCCGCAGGGCTAACAGCGAGTTCAGCATTGCCGGAATAATGCCTCCCCAGTCGCCGCTAGCCTCCTGTCGCTCTAGTACCCATTTCTCGGCAGCCTTGAGGCCTTCCTCTCGCAGGGGGTTTAGGTTCCACGCCTCGCAGAACTTAAACACCTGATCTAAACCAATGAACAGATCCCCCCAGTTGCCTTGGCGGGGCAGTTCCCACGAGGCATTGGCGCGTCCTTCCACGTACAGTTCATCGAGGCTAATCGCCGGCTGCATCGGATACACGGGCTTGCGATCCATGACAATGAGCAACGGCACCGTACTGCCGCGCGCCCAACTGGACATCTCATAGATGGTGAAGGGGCTGCCCTCCGGTAGCAGCATAATCCAGGGCGGCAGCGAGGGGATGCCCCGCCAGTCATAACAGCCAAGGAGCGCCAGATGCAGCTTAGTAAAAATACGGGTTTTGCTAATGCCGCCCCGCGCCAGAATAAATTGTCGTGCTTTGACTAGTGCCGGATCCTCAGCGGGCACACTCAACAGCCGTAAACCCATGTAGGCTTCAACACTGGTACTGAGGTCGCCGCCATCCCCGTAGAACAACTCCCAACCGCCGTGCTGCCGTTGGTTCAGCCGCAGGTAGTGCTCCGCTTTCGCAAAGGGTAGTCGGTGCTCCGTCCCCCAGATCTTGTGCAGCAGAATTACCTCTGCCGTCATCGTGACATTCGACTCTAGCTCTGCCCACCAGTAGCCATCCGCGTACTGCTGCGAAAGGAGATAGTCTTGGCTGGCGCGAATGGCCTGTTGTAGCTTCTGTTCATCAATGGCAGGAGCAAGTTGAGTATGCATGGTGCCTCGGTCATTTACTGAAGGTTTAGTTTAGCGGTGGCCATGGTCTGTCGCAAGTTGCCCGGCCTTGGGCTAGGATGGGTAGGTATGTCTCTCCGTCAGCAGCAACATCCCCTCATCCAGCGCTTGGCCGATCGCATCGAGCAGACTTGGCACGCCCATCTTCGCCTTGCGCCTTACCAACTCCCCGCTGATTTGGGCTATGTGGAAGGCAAACTCGAGGGGGAGCGCCTCGTCATTGAAAACCACTGCTATCAAGCCCCGCCCTTCCGTAAACTGCACCTAGAACTGGCGCGGGTGGGAAACAGCCTCGATATTTTGCACTGTGTCATGTTTCCCCAGCCCAATTATGACTTACCCATGTTTGGCTGTGACTTGGTGGGGGGTCGTGGTCAAATTAGTGCCGCCATTGTGGATCTCTCACCGGTGACCGGAGAGCTTCCTGCGGCCTACACGGCGGCGCTAAAGGCATTGCCAGTCATAGAGTTTAGCCAACCGCGAGAGCTACCTGCATGGGGCTATATTTTTTCCCCCTTCTGCCTCTTTATTCGTCCCCAAGGGTCACAGGAAGAGCAACAGTTCCTCGATCGCATTGGCGACTACCTGCGGCTGCACTGCCTCTTAAGTCAGCAGAGCACGCCCCTTGCGGATCCGCAGCCAGTGATTGCCGGTCAGCAGCGGTATTGCCAACAGCAGCAGCAAAATGATAAAACCCGTCGTGTCCTCGAAAAAGCCTTTGGCGATGCGTGGGCACAGCGGTATATGACAACCGTCTTATTTGACGTACCCCCGTTATAGCATCTGTTGCCGAGGGTTTGCCGATGTCTAAGCACCTCTTGCCTTGGTGGCTTCCCACTGTTGCCTTGATGAGCCTAGCGACTCCCCTCAGTCCCGCGACGGTGCCGTTGAGTGTCAGCGTTAGTCCGGATCGCGCTGTTTTGGGGGATACCTTTGCCATTACCGTAACCGCCAGTGAGGAACCTACGGTGGAGGCAGGCGGCAAGCCGATGCCCGTATTTGCCATTGGGCCGCAGCAGTGGCGCGCCTTTGTCCCCACAACGCCCTTGCAACCTCCGGGACGGCGATCGCTCATTGTGCGGGCAGGCGGCGAAACCCGGAATATGCTGTTGTGGGTGGGCAATCGATCCTTTCCGATCCAACGGATTTGGCTACCGCCGGGCAAAGACACCCAAGGGACGGATGCTGAATTTGATCGGGTTGATGCCTTCAAAGCCCTAGTGACCCCTGAAAAACTCTGGACGGGTGCGTTTGTGCGCCCCAATAGTGGGCCAGTGACCACCCCCTACGGTGTCCGCCGCTATTACAACGGCGTGTTTGCCCAAGACTATTTTCATCGGGGCCTTGATTATGCGGGGCCGCGGGGATCCGCGGTGTTGGCGGCGCAGCGGGGCCGGGTTGCCCTTGTCGGCCGCGAAGCCCAAGGGTTTTTAATTCACGGCAATACGGTTGGCATTGATCATGGCCAAGGGGTTTTAACCATTTATATCCATTTGGATCAAATTCGGGTGCAGGAGGGACAACTGGTGGAAGCGGGTCAGGTGATTGGCACGGTGGGGAACACGGGTGCTTCTACCGGCCCCCATTTGCACTGGGGACTCTACGTCAACGGCGAGTGCGTGGATCCGCGTCTATGGATGACGCAGGCTTGGCGGTAATCCAATCGGAAAGGCTATACTCACCATTAGATGTTTGCTTGGGAGCAATGGCGCATATGTCTGAAGAACCAACCTCTACGGAAACGACGGAAACGGTTGATGCCGCCACATCTGAACCGACTACCGCCAACCCTGAAGAAGTGGCTGAGGCAGCAAAGGCGCTCATGGTTGCCTTGCAACGGTTTGCCGCGGCTCAGTTGAAGGCGCTGCCCGCAGATGTGCAAAAGGCTCTAGAAGCAGCGATCGCTGACCTTAAGGCCAACGCCGATACGGTCTCGGTACAGGTCAAGGACTTCGAGGAGCGGCTGAAAGCGGCATGGGATGTGCTCACGGCCAAAAAAGAACTGCCGGCGGGTGATGGCGACAGCTAACCCCGTTCTGGACTCCCTGTGGGAAGAGACGTTGCACTGGCAGCCCACACCGCAGCAACAGGAGCAGTTTCAGCGGTTTTACCGGGCGATTTTAACGGCTAACCAGTCAGTGAACCTCACCCGTATTACCGCCGTAACGGACTTTTGGGAAAAACACCTCTGGGATTCGCTGCGGGGCATTGCCCCATGGTTGGGGTCAGCATCTGAACCTTGGGGTGTTTCGATTCAGCGGGTGATTGATATTGGCAGTGGCGGTGGTTTTCCGGGAGTACCGGTGGCGATCGCCCGGCCTGACTGGCACGTGACCTTACTGGAGGCAACCCAAAAGAAGGTAAGATTCCTTGAATCGCTGCCTCAACAACTTGGATTAAATCACCTCAGGGCGGAGTGGGGGCGGGCAGAAGATCACCCGTCCACCTACGACTTGGCCGTGATGCGGGCGGTGGGGGATCTAGCGCGGTGCTGCCAGTACGGTTTGCCCCGCGTGCGCCCGGGCGGTATTCTGATTCTGTATCGGGGTCAGTGGACAGCGGCTGAGGAGGCTGCCCTAATCCCCCTGCTGCGTCGCTACTCCGCTCACGTTTTAGAGTTGCAAGGCTTTGTGACCCCCCTTACTCAAGCGCAGCGCCACTGCCTCTACCTGCAACGTGGGGAACCGATCGCCCGCCCCATTGCGTCCCAAAATAATTAGGTGCACCCCTACACAAAGGCACGCCAAATGATCTCGAAAGTCACCCGTTCCCGTCCCGCCCTGATTGTGCTGGCGGCAGTGGGCTTGGCCTCGGCAGGAACCGCTGTCTGGCTGACCCTCAATCCCCCTTGGTTTGCTGGCGGCGATTCACCACCACCCGTCACAAGTGGGGCGCAGCAGCAGGACACACAAGTATTTTGGCTTGTGAATAAGGACGACACGTTGGTTCTGGTGCCAACCACCATTCGTCTGGAGGCAAACCCCGCCCAGCCGGAACGTCTGATTCAATCGCGCCTAGAGCGCCTATTGGCAGGGCCGGCCAACGGCGATGTGGCCACCAGTATTCCCGCCAATACCCGCTTGAATCGCGTTGAGGTAAAAGCGGATGGCATTCACATTGACCTGTCGGCGGAGTTTGTCCGGGGTGGCGGCAGCGCCTCGATGCAAGGACGCTTAGGCCAACTAATTTATACCGCTACCGCCGGTGACCCTAATGCACCCGTGTGGATTTCGGTTAGCGGCGAGCCGTTACGGGTATTGGGGGGCGAAGGACTCGAGGTGACCCAACCCATGAGCCGCCAGCAGTTTCAAGCGGCTTTTCCGCTGCGCAGCCAATAGTGCCACCCCAAGCCAAGGACGATCAGGGCACTACCGCTGAGCCACACCACTGGTTCTACCCAAAGGGCTAGCCCCGTACACCCGAGCAGGCCAACCATGGCAACCCAGCGGGGAAACTGGCGATCGCCCGATGTCAACTGTAGCGCCGCCCAGTTGGTAATGGCGTAGTAGATCAAAACGCTAAAGGCACTAAAGGACCACGTGGTTTTGACATTGCCAAAGAGCACCAGCAGGCAAATGCCTAGGCTGACGGTCAGAATGGCCGCCGTTGGCCGTGTTCCCTTACGATTGAGACGGGCTAAGACTGGGGGCAGATCACCGCGCCGCGCCATGGCCAGCACCATCCGCGACAACCCCAGAATCAGGTTCAGCAAAATCCCCACCATTGCCGTGAGGGCACCCACCGCAATTAGAACCGGTACCCAAGGAATGCCAAAACTGGCGGCAAGTACCTCGAGGGGCGCCGCCTGCTGATGGGTCGCCTGCGCGAAGGCGGTGGCACCGACCCCACCTAGGGCCGCGATCGCCACGCTGGTGTAGAGTAGCAGAACAAGGCCAATCGTCAAACCAACGGCGCGGGGGATGGTGCGTTGGGGGTCTTGGACTTCTTCGCCGAGGACGGTAATGCGGGCATAGCCACTGTAGGCAACAAACATCAGAGCCGTTGCCTGTAGCAGATCCGGCAGCCGTAGGGCATCCCAACCGAGGGTTAACCCCACCCAACCGTGGCGCTGAGCGTACTGGGCGGCTGCTCCCACAAAGGCCAACAAACTCACGAAGGTAATGCTAAGAATCAGCAAATTGACTTGGTTCGAGCGCCGCACCCCGAGGAGCACAACCCCCGTGAGCAACCCAATGAGCAGGATCGCCCCGACAACCGGAACGGTATCGGGTAGGCCAGCCACGGGCAGCACACTGAACAGATAGCCCATACACCCCAAGGCGGCGGTGGCGGCTGATGCTGACTTAGCCAGCAAAAACATCCAGCCCGCCGTAAACCCAACCGCAGGACTGAGGTAGCGGTAGCCGTACTCATAGGTACCCCCACTTACCGGATGGCTGGCTGCCAGTTGAGCACTATTGAGGCCGTTGCACAGCGCTAAGCCCGCCGCTAAAGCTAGGGCAACCAGTACCCATGAACCCGCAATACCCGTCGCAAGGCCAAGACTCACGAAAATACCCGTACCAATCATCGAGCCTAGCCCGGTGAGGATGGCTCCCCCCAGACCCAGTTCCCGCTTTAGCATAGTGTGACATCCTCCCGACGCTGATGCTGCCCCTTGCCCCCCAAACCCCTCAAAAGTTAAGGGCGATCCGATAAATTGACAGGGACGGCTTCTGGCTGCCGTAAGCGTCCCGAGAGGGGCAACTGCTGCCACCAGCCCCCCAAAACATGGCGCTGATTAATCAGATAAATGCTGATTAGGGTTAAACCGACCCCCAGCAATTGTAGCCGACTCAGGGTTTCCGCCAGTAGCAGATGGCCAAAGGTCAGGGCAAACACTGGTGTCAGAAACGTCAAGGCACTGAGGCTGGTTAAATTGCCTTTGGCTGCAAAGTAGAAAAAGACCCCATAGGCAATGGCGCTGCCCAAGAGGGTGGCATACCCCAAGTTCAGCAGATCGGGGAGGAGCAAATCTTGCCATGGGGCTGGCTGCTGGAAGCTGGCGATCGCCAACAGGGGGATTCCCCCCAAGACCATGTGCCAGCCTGTAGCCACCACCGGATCGCTATGGCGCGCCACCGGTCGCATCAAAATGGTACCCACCGCCATCGAGAGGGCGGCGAGCAGCATCCACAGTTCCCCCCGCTGCCCCCAGTCAGACCAAGGAATAGCCACCAGCGGCTGCGACTGCCGCAGGAGATGTACCAGATCATCGCCAATGCCAATGCAGCTAATTCCCAGCAGCCCAAGGAGTAGCCCCAGCCAGCCCCAGCCCCCCACGCGCTCGGCGTAAAGCCAGCGGGAGAGTAGAGCCACCGCCAAGGGTTGGGAGTCAATCATCACTGAGCCGAGGCCCGCCCCAGTTTTACTTAAGCCAGTGGCCAAAAAGCCCTGAAATAACAGCCCATCAATCAGCGCAAAGAGACCAATCCACCCCCACGCGGCAGGTGTGCTCGGTTGGGGTTTACCTAGGGCGATCGCCACCAACAGGACCAGCAGCCCAGCCGGCAATAACCGAACCCCCGCCACAAAAAAGGGCGACGTGTGGGGCAGCACCTCCTTCATTGCCACCATTGCCGTGCCCCAGAAAAAGAAGGGGCAAATGAGAATGAAGCGCTGCAACAGTGTGGTCACGGTGGTCTAGGTAAATTATTAAGGATTATTACGTTTATTTACCTAGATTATAGCGCTTGGACAGCCTTGGGGAGCAGACCACTTGTTGGGCTACAGCAACCCCAGCATGTGCAGCGGACCTTGGCCACTAATGAGTTCAATAATCAGGGCAATAAACCCCAACATGGCCAAGCGACCATTCCAGCGTTCTGCTGCGGAGGTCATCCCCCATTCCCACCGTTCTTGGGGGTAGAGCTTCACCCGCTTTCGCAGGGTATTGACATCTGCGAACGTGCGGGGGGGGGCAGCAAGAGCCTCTTTAACAAGCTGAGCTAAGGCGGCAATAAAGCCCGCGTGATCATTGAGGGCAGGGACACGGCGGAAGACTTCGATGCCCGCCTCTTCTGCCAATTCCCGATATTCAATATCAATTTCTTGGAGGGTCTCGATATGCTCAGAGATAAAGCTAATGGGCACCACCACAAGGGTTTTGACTCCCTGCGCGGCCAGTTCGGGAATAATATCTTCGGTGTAGGGTTGCAGCCACTCCACCGGCCCAACACGGCTTTGGTAGGCCAACACGTGGGGGTTGGGTCGTCCAAGGGCCGCCATAATCAAGCGAACACAGGTTTCAATTTGCTCCTGATAGGGGTCGCCAGCGTCGGTGACATAGCTTTTGGGTACACCATGGGCACTAAAGAAGACGGTGGCGGTGTCGGGGTTGGGGCACTGATCTAGCTCTTGCCGGATCAGATCTGCCATGGCGGCCACGTAGCCCGGATGGTTGTACCAAGCCGGGATGAGGGTGTAGCGAATCTGGCGCAGGTCGGCATCGTTTTCCCAGAGGGCTTCGAGGAGGCGAAAACTGGAGCCACTGGTGCTGATCGAATACTGGGGGTAGAGGGGCAAAACCACCAGATTGCGAATATTATCTGCCTTAATTTGGGCGATCGCCTCTTCTGTAAAGGGGTGCCAGTAGCGCATCCCAATGTAAAGATGCGCATCGATACCCAGATCCGCGAGGGCAGCTTTAAGGGCTTTGGCTTGTTGCTCGGTAATGCGTCGTAGGGGCGAGCCACCGCCAATTTGGGCATAATTGGCTTGGGACTTACGGGCACGACTGGTGGAAATAAACCAAGCGAGCGGCTTTTGCAGCCAGCGAAAAGGGAGGCGAATAATTTCCGGGTCTGAAAAAAGGTTATAGAGGAAGGGGCGGACATCTTCTGGCCGATCTGGCCCGCCAAGATTTAACAGTAGTACACCAGTTTGCCCCATAGTCCTAGAAATCACCTACATGTCTTTGCGATCGCTCCCTTATTTTGACATACTCCTAGGGTCTCAGAGGAGCAGAGTCCCCGACCTTTGAGATTAGTTTGAGATTAGGATGATAAGGGTTAACGAACGGCGGCAAGATCTCTGGCATTAAATTTCCCTTGTTCTCCTTCTAAAGGGTAGGGAATAGAGGAAAACCAAAGTGCAACGGCGGCAAATCAACCGTTTCTTGATTTGGGGCGGCACTGGCGTAGCGGCTAGCTTCATGCTGCGACACTGGAGCGAGGTTCAGGCTGCCATGCCAAGTGACAGCGATCTGGCCACCCTGACGATGCCCGCAAAACCAGACACGGAACTCCTGATTCCGACATTTCTTGGTAACGATCAGCGCTGCTACTATGGCCAAGGGGTGCCCCAAGGCTTACGGCTACAGCATCGCTTTTTGTTGGGAACAGGGGTCACGAATTTTCAGGGGCTACACCGCTGGAGTGGTGCCGGTTGGACGGGGCAGCCGACCCTCGTGCGCGATCGCGGGGTGCTGTACTTGGTGATTGGCGCATTGAATCATGAATTACGGAAAATTCGCCTGCCGGATTTCAAGGTGGTCTGGAGCTATCGCTTTGACGATATTCTTAAGGGCACGGCTACAATCTATCGGGATCCCACCGCTCCCCCAGATGACCAAATTGTCATCTTACAGGGAAGTCGCCAGGGGGTGCAGCGCAGTCTTAGCAGTCCTGTGGTGCCCAGCCTGCGGGCAGTTTCGTTTCGCACGGGGCAGTCCCTATGGCAGATGAATATTCCCCTGACCGCCAGTTATAGCCGCGATCACGACGGTAGCCCCCTCTACCTTGGCGATCGCCACACCGTATTTACCGGTGCAGAGAATGGTATGGGCTATTTCTTGGCTGGACAGGTCACCGCAACGCGACAGGCGCAGGGACTAACCCAGCCTACGCTTCTGGGGCAAGTGCAACTGTACCAACGGGAAGATATGGCTCGCCAAGGGGGCAATTTAGTGACAGAGTCTTCGGCTGCCCGCTGGCAAGATCATATTTATGTTACGGCTGGCTCGGGGCGCGTTTATGGCATTGATTTGCAGACAGGAAAAATTGACTGGCAGTTTTTGGTGGGCACAGATCTGGATGGCTCTCCGGTCATTGATCGGCAGGGACATCTCTACTGCACGGTTGAAAAGGAATATAATGCGGGGTTTGGCGGTGTGCTTAAACTGCGCCCCCATCAACCGCAGCCAGTGGTGTGGTTTTTGCCCACAGCCAATACTCGGGTTGCCTCGTGGCAGGGGGGAATTATTGGCTCAGTAGCTCTCAATGATGCCTACAATCCAGCGGGCGATCGCCCCCGCCTATTTGCCACCTTAGCCCTTGATGGGTATTTGTATATTGGCTCGCAAACGCAAGTGGTGGCCAACAAAACCACTCCTGGCCCCCGCCTGGAGGCTCGGTACCCCACCCCATGGGTACCCATTCGCCATAAACTGGTGCCCTCCATTTCAACGCCTATTTTTACCGACGGCGATCGCCTAATTGCCGCTGGCTATGGCGGCATTTACCTGTTTCAGTTACATTTTCGGCCTCAAGCAACGGTCACTCCCACCAGCCTGCTCAATGATCGGGGGGAACCGTTTCAGTTGGAGCTAGAACAATTGGCGGTATTTGGTCGCCAAATTTCCTTTGAAGCCACCCCTATTGTCTGGCAGGGCAACGTGTACATTGCGGCTCGGGATGGTTACTTGTACGAGTTGGCAGGCTAACACGTAACACGGGGCCGCCGATCTAACGAGCAATAACTTGCTAGAGTACAGATAGTTTGTTATTCGCTGAGCGTTCTATGCGGTTGCCCATTACTGCTGCCCAAGCGGCTTACTACGGTGATGCCTACTACCGGACACCGCCACCAGATCTGCCCTCACTCCTGTTGAAGGAGCGCATCGTCTATCTCGGGATGCCCTTAGTGCCAGCGGTAACCGAGTTGATTATTGCTGAACTGTTGTACCTACAGTACGACGACCCCGAGAAGCCGATCCGCATTTACATTAATTCCACCGGAACCTCCCGTTACGATGGCGAGCCGATTGGCTTTGAAACCGAAGCCTTTGCCATCTGTGATACGCTGCGCTACATCAAGCCGCCTGTCCACACCATTTGTATTGGCCAAGCGATGGGGATGGCCGCAATGCTGCTCTCGGCGGGGACAAAGGGCTGTCGCGCCAGCCTACCCCATGCCACGATTGTGCTTCATCAAACCAAAAGCTATGCCCAAGGCCAAGCCTCCGATATTCAAATTCGCGCCAAAGAGGTGCTGGCCAACAAAGCCACAATGATTGATATTCTGGCGCAAAATACGGGACAGCCCCCGGAGCGCATCAGTCGCGATATGGATCGGCTGCTGTACATGACACCGCAGCAAGCGAAGGAGTACGGCATTATTGATCGGATTTTGGAGCCAGAACCCGCACCGAAACTCCCCGCCACCCTCAGCTAACGCCCTGCGCGGGATCTGCCTATTAACCATTAACCCGCTACTGTGGCGTATGGTTGATTGTTTAGTGGCAAGTGAGGTGCTATGGCTCGCAGCCGTCGCAAACTACAGCAATTTTGGGCAGACTTTCGTGCCTTTGCCCTCAAGGGGAATGTGATTGATCTGGCGATCGCCGTCGTTATTGGTGGTGCCTTTGGCCGGATTATCTCCTCCTTGGTTGAAGATTTACTCATGCCCTTACTGAACCCACTGATCCCGGGCGGTAATTGGCGGGAAATGACCGTGGCCAGTGGCATTAAAATTGGCAGCTTTCTGGGCAGTTTGCTGGACTTTTTCATTGTTGCCCTGAGCTTGTTTGTGATCCTGAAACTGCTGCTGCCCCTGTTACCCAAAACACCCCCGCCCGCGGAACAACGCCAGTGCCCCTACTGTCTGGAAACTGTTCCCCTTGCAGCAACCCGCTGCCGCGCCTGCACAGCAGAGTTACCCCCCTCTTGAGGAAGCGTGCATGTTCCGATTGCCCCGTTGGCTCCAGTGGTGCTGTTGGCTACTGTTGGGAGTGTGCCTAACCCTACTCCCCAGTTGTGTGGCTCCCCCTCCGAAGACAGGCACCCAGATTGAATTCTGGACCATGCAACTGCAACCCAAATTTACCAATTACTTCAATGCCCTCATTGCCGAGTTTGAAGCCCAACACCCCGGGGTCAGTGTCCGTTGGGTTGATGTACCTTGGACCGCAATGCAGAGCAAAATTTTAACCGCCGTCTCCGCCCGCACCGCGCCAGATGTGGTCAACCTGAACCCGGACTTTGCCTCCCAACTGGCGGCCCGCAATGCCTGGCTGAACCTCAATGATTATGTGCCCCCAGCCGTGCGCCAGACCTATTTACCCAAAATTTGGGAGGCCACCACCCTCGATGGCCAAAGTTTTGCCGTACCGTGGTACTTGACCTCGCGGGTAACCATTTACAATCAGGAGCTACTCAAGGCCGCAGGGGTGACCACCCCACCCCAAACCTATGCCGAACTGGCCACTGTTGCCAAGGCCGTCAAGGAGAACACCGGCAAATACGCCTTCTTTATCACCATGGTGCCGGAAGACTCAGCAGAACTCATGGAATCCATGGTGCAGATGGGAGTTACCCTTGTGGATGCCCAGGGGCGGGCGGCCTTCAATAGCCCTGAGGGCAAAGCCGCCTTCCAATACTGGCTGGATCTCTACCGTCAGGGGTTGCTGCCACCGCAAGTGCTTACTGAAGGGCATCGCCAAGGGATTGAACTCTACCAGTCGGGGCAAACAGCCCTGCTAATGACCAGCCCCGAATTCCTGAATACGATTGCCACCAATGCACCCACCATTGCGGCGGTGTCGGCACCTGCGCCGCAGTTAACCGGCAAGACAGGCAAGAAAAATGTTGCCGTCATGAACCTCCTGGTACCGCGGCAAACCCAGTATCCTGAGCTAGCCGTTGAATTTGCCCTGTTTGTCACCAATAACCAAAATCAACTGGCCTTTGCCAAAGCGGCGAATGTTTTGCCCTCTACCCAAGCCGCTCTAGCGGATCCCTATTTTCAGGCGGTGGGGGCAACCGCAACCCCCGTAGAGCGTGCCCGAGCCGTGAGTGCCGCCCAGATGGCGCAAGCCCAAGTACTCATTCCACCGGTACGGGACATTAAGGAACTGCAACGGCTGCTGTACGAAAACCTGCAAGCAGTACTGCTGGGGCGTAAAACCGTTGATCAGGCCATTGAGGATGCGGCTAGAGCCTGGGATAGCCGCCTCTCCTAGGATGTTACGGGCTGCTATTGCTGCCCCAGATTCATGACCACCTGCTGGAGTTCGGAAATGAGCGCACCAGAGCGGCCATTGAGTTGGTTACTTCTGAGATCCTCTAGGGACTGGCGCAGTTGGTTGAGGCGATCCTGCACGGGTTGTAAGAATTCTCGCAGTAGCTCTGCTTGGCCTCGCTTGGCGGCAATCAGCCGCTGTTCTTCAATCAGGGTTTGCTCTTTCTGGGTTAACTGATCCCGCTGCTGCTGTTGCTGCTTGCGGCGTTCTTCAAGGTCGTGGCGCAAACTCTCGAGGTCGGTGTAGGCGTGCTGGAGCTCTTCTGCTAATTGGTTTACGGCAACCCCATACTCTTGGAACTGTTTTTCTAGTTCGCTGAGAATGGGAATCAGGCTAATCCCCTGCTGTGAGGCGGGATCGCGGCGGGCTTCTAGCACTTGGCAGTAAATTTTATAGGTGGCTTCTTTTTCGCGAATGTTTTGCCGCTGGCCTTCGAGGGCTTGGTTAAGGAGGTTACACCGCTGCCGTTCGTCTTCGAGTTCCGCAGCAAGCTGGAGGCGGTCAAAGTCACTGGCCTCTTTCACTTTTTGCTCGAGTTCCATCAAGGACTCGAGGGCCATTTTAAGTTCTTCTTCTTGATCGTTTACAAAGGCAGAGGCGCGCCTTAAGTCGTTACCCCGATTGGCGACTTCTTTTTCGAGATCCTCCATGGCCATTTTCATGAGGGCGTTGACATCAACCGCTTCGGTAAGGTCACTGACCATGGCCTGCCGCATCTGTTGAATCATGTCTTCTTGCTGAGCGAGGAGGTGTCGCTCTTTCTCGAGAACCGATTGCTTGTAGCGGCAGAGTTCTTCTTGCAGGGCGATCGCGCGGCTATCTTGCCAAAATTGTTCCTGGGCGGTGTGCCATGCCTGTTCTTGGTCGCGGAAGGCTTGGAGTTGCTGCTCAAGAGCCGCTTGCCGCTGGGCAACGTCTTGATCAATTTGCTCTAGTTGCTGCCAGTACTGGGTTAATAGGGCTTGCTGTTGCTCCAACACCTGTAGGCAGTGGCCTAGCTCGCTATTGTTACTGCCATTGAGGCTCTCGCTCAGTTGTTGCAGAATGGTATCCACTTGGCGAATCTGCTCAGGCGAGAGGCCAACGCTATGACTGGATTTTAATTGCTCCCAGCGCTGCTGCTCTTGGTGAACTTGGTGGCGCAGGTTTTCGAGGTTCTGGCGCTCCGCTTGAATGCGCTCTTCCTCACCCATTAACTCTGAACGTAGTTTATTGAGTTCCGCAAGCTGTTGTTCGTAGTTGGCAATTTGCGCTTCTAGCTCTTGTAGTTCTTCACGGCGAATTTCAAATTCTGCTTCCCGCTGGTTTAGGGCCTCGGCTTGGTACGATAGGGACTGTTTCCACCCTTCAATTTCTTCTTCTTGGCTTTGGAAGCGCTCCCGCATCCGTGTAAAGCCGTGCAAAATACCGGTTAAGCGTCGCGAGGCTTCATCGACGTTTTGGATTTGCCGGTTGGCAGCAATCTCCACAAACACGAGCACCCCATTACCGTAGTCACGGCTGTTGTCAAAGGCGATGGTTTCCTCGTTTTGGGAAATAGGGTGCCAATATCCAGATTGTTCGCGCATGAGAAGCTTTAATTCGGATTTCGTACCCATGAAACCCGTTTTTTTAATGACTTCCGCGAGATACTGCACAGCCCTTGACCTCTTATCTAATGCACATACTTACACACAACGGAATTTACTGGAGACGAACCTAGCCCATGGTGATCTGAGAAAAAGGGTATAGCCACCGTCAATATATCAGACGAATAGGCGCTAGATTTTTTTTTAGCACCTCACCTTCCATACTAAACGGGAATGCAGTTGGCTGGGCAGTGTTGCTGCTTGCTTGGGAGTGCTAAATGCCAAGCTCCTTAAAACTAGACACATTATAGGGCAAAGCTAAGGGGATGGCCCCTGAGGGGGTTGGCAAACGTTCACGGCTAGGCAAACATTAGCACCGGGTCATTCACGGGGTCAGCAGCCGTAACTGGCCGCGATCGCCGTCGAGTTCGGCAGGCACGCCAACGGGCAAGGCGGCATTGACCCCCTCATGGCCAAAGGGCAGATCACTGACAATGGGAATGCCTAAATCTGCGAGGCGATCGCCAAGAATTTCGAGAACACGAAAGTTGGGTTGGGTGGCCATGTCCTCACAGCGGCTAAACCGCCCCAAGGCAACGCCTTTCACCTGCTGGAGCGCCCCACTGCGTCGCCACTGGGTCAGCATCCGATCGATGCGGTAGGGGGCTTCCCCCACGTCCTCTAAGGCAAGAATCACATTTTTGAAATCGGGACAGTCGGGGGTACCCAGCAAATGGGTAGCGACCGTGAGATTGCCCGGCAGTAGCCATCCTTGAACTTGGCCGCCGCCCCAGCCCGTGCCCACGAGGGGAGGTAACGGTTGCCGTTGCACGCACTGAAACAGCCGCGTCTGACTCCAGGGGGGTTCGGCAGCCAGTGTGGTGAGCACCGGCCCATGAACACCGGCAACACCGTGGCTGGCATAGCTCCACAGCAGCGCCGTAATGTCGGAAAAGCCAATGAGCCACTTGGGCGGGCTAGGGCACCACTCCCATGCTTCGAGTAGGCGGGTGCTACCAAAACCGCCGCGGCCACAGAGAATCCCTTTAATAGTACTATCTTGCAATAAGTGACGGAGGCGATCGCGCCGTTGGGCATCGGAACCCGCAAGGTAGCCCCACCCCTGAAAGGCGGCTTCATCCACTACCACCTCATACCCCTGAGCCTGCCAACAGGCGACCCCCTGCCAAAAGGCGGTTTGTTCCCGCAGAACGCCGCTAGGGAAGGCCACCCCAAGGCGATCGCCCGGTTGCAGCGGCGGCGGCAGACTCGCCATTGTCATATCAGAAGAGAAAGTTTGAGCCACGGTAAAATTGCAAGCGCCCGGTACCAATATACTGACCAATGGCCAACGCTCCCCCCCGCGGAAATGCCGTGACCCCAAACAAATAGACCCCCTCCCACTGGGGGTTACGTACTGGCGAGACCTCTACCCGCAGGTACGTCCCCGGAGGTACCGGTGGATCAAAGGTAATTTGAAGCAGTTGGTTATCGGGGTCAAAGACCACCTCACCCAAGGAAATCCGCTGCCGGGGGCGTGTCCCCACAAAGGCTCGGGTGCGTTGGGGCTGAAAATAAAGGGCTTCTTGGGACGGCAACTGCTGAATTTCGAGACGTTCAAGGGGTTCACCCGCCGCATCCGGCACCCGCAAAATGAAGTTATAGGTGGGGCTAGGGAACCAAACTTGCGGGTAGCGGGTATTGGCTTCAGCAAAAATTGGCGGCTGATCAAAGGCCACCCGGCCATCGGGGAACTCCACCGCTATGGCTGCCGGGGCGAGCAAAGAAATACCTAAGCCAATAAGGGATTTGATCATTTGGCGCGGGAGGGTGGCTCGGCACCGTGGGCGATCGCGCTACTGCACATCCAGTTCTCGGGCAACCCCGGATAACCGCGTCGCAGAGCCTCGGGGCAAATGGTATAAATGGTAAGCTGACAATCAATCATTTGCAGACCGTACTTATCGGTTTGCTTGAGGGCTTGCTTCAAGATTGAATCATTGTCAAATTCTGTCGTCCGGTTGCATTGCACACACACCATGTGATGGTGGTGGTGGGGTGACATGGTATTTAACTCGTAGTGCTTATGACCTTCCGCCAATTCTAATTCCCGCAAAATGCCCATCCGCGACATTAACTTGACGGTGCGATAGACCGTGGACAAGCTAATGGAATGGCCTTGCTTGCGTAATTCGTGGTGCAAATCTTCGGCGCTTAAATGATTACCCTTGGGCAAATTCTGGAAAATGTTGAGAATGGTTTCCCGCTGGGGTGTCAACCGCCACCCTTTATCATTGAGTTCGGCTTTGAGGGCTGCTGCTGTGTAAAGTGGCATAGGAGATTCGCTCAGTCCGCCGGGTTATGGTTCGCATGATAACCGACCCACGGGCTTATTTGCAAGAATTGAGGCTTATTGAGAATAATTAATAGTTGCCCCCCTGATTTTTTGCAAACAATCCGCATTATGGGGCAGGGTTGGTGTGGGCTAGGGGGCGATCGCCCCGCAGGCAGACTGCCGCACAACGCCGACAAAATTTGCGAGTATTTTTAGGCCGGTCGTGCCGGATTTTTCGGGGTGAAACTGGCAGGCAAAGACGTTCTGGTGGGCAATGGCCGCGGTCACCGTATAGTCACCGTGCTGAACGCTAGCGGCCACCAAGTGTGGCTCAGCCGGTTCAACAAAATAAGAGTGGACAAAGTACACCCAGGGTTGCGCCGGTAAGCCCTGCCACAGGGGCAGTTCTTTTGAGGTAAGGAGGAGTTGATTCCAGCCCATGTGGGGAATGGTGAGGTTGGAGGTAGAAGGAAAGCGCCTTACCCTGCCCGGAAAAACCCCCAAGCCAGCGGCTGTTCCTTCTGCACTGGCCTCAAATAGCACTTGCAGCCCCAAGCAAATGCCCAAGAACGGCACCCCTTTGCGAATCACGTCATGGATTACCGGTATGAGATCCCGCTCCTGCAGGTGCGCCATGGCCGGGTCAAAGGCACCGACGCCGGGTAAAACAACCGCATCGGCTCTCCGTATTTCGGCGGGGCGATCACTGACGATGGGTGTCGCTCCCACCAAATCAAGGGCTTTAGCCACCGAATGGAGGTTCCCCATGTCGTAGTCAAGGATAGCAATTGTTGGAGCAGTCACGGCGGGTCTCCTGAGCGCCCCTCGTATTGTATCTCCCTTTAACGGAAACTAGCGTAAGCGCACATACCCTGCCTGTTCAATAGCCGCCTGTCCTTGATTCGTGAGCAGCAGTGCGGCATAGGCACGACCCGCCTGAGTATCGGGGCTACCATCCTCCTTCACAATGACAAACAGCCGCCGCGTTATCGGATAGCTGCCATCCTGAAAGGCACGATGATTCAGACGATTCCGCTCAGCCGGACAGCGTTGGGGTTCCACGTAGGGAGGCTGATAGGGCGGGACAAACGTGTTGGGTTGGCGGCCAAGGGGCAGGGGTTTAACACTGCACTGACCCACAATTTCCGGTGCAGAGCCATAGTAAATGCCCCCCGGAGTTGCCGCAACGCGGCGCAGCGCATCAGTGGTGTCCCGCACCATCACCACATTGCTACCAAAGGGCTGCTCCCCCAGCACCTCACTGATAAAGAACTCCACAGTCCCCCCATCCTCCGGTCGCCGCGAAAAGGCGGTGATCGCTAAATTGGGTCCACCCACTTGGCTCCAGTTGCGGAGTTTGCCGGTGTAAATATCAACGACTTGCTGTACCGTCAGCCCAGCCAAGGGGAGGTTGGGGTTAACCGCGATCGCCAAACCATCAATTGCCACCGGAATTTCCGCGAGACGAACCCCCTGACTCGCCGCCTTTTGCTGCTCTTGCTCATTTAAGGGGCGAGAGGACTGAGAAAAGGCCAGTTGCTGGCTCAGGAGCATACGAATGCCGCTACCGGATCCGGGCGTGCCCGTTGCCGGATCCACGTACCGCAGTCGAAAATCAGGCCATGCCGTTTGAATGAGCGGATCGACATCGCGGCGAATGGGTGCCCAAGTCGTGCTGCCGCCGTAATTAAATAAACCACTGGGAACGTTGGGCACAGCAGAAAACGTTTCAACGGTCGCTGCCGTTTCTGACGGAGTCACTGAATCGGTATTTTCCGGTGATGTCAATAGATCTTCGAGGGGGTTGCCGCCTTGGGCATTCAGCAAGCGCATGACCAAAAAGCCACCGACCGCCAGAATGGCGATCGTAAAAATAAGCGAGATGAGCAACGGTAGCAGATTATTGTTATTGCCTTGGGACATCGTCGTAGTGGCTAACACTCTGCCCCTAGACTAGCTCTAAGTTCCCCGTAATACAATCAAGGCTAACCCTGATGTTGGCACCCTGCCAGTGCAATTGCCGCCGCACAAGCACTTGTGGAGGGCGGCAACAGAGGGGATGAGTCATTCGTGACCAACAACCCCATCGGGCAATAAGAGACTATTTTGGGCAAACTTAGAAAAGAACTTGAACTGTTTACCCATTAAGGTGGGAATACCCGTACCTCTACCTAACCTTATAGTCTATGAGTGAAGCCGCACCGTCACCTCAGCACGCCCATCCTAATTTTCGCCGCAGTTTTACAGATGGCTATACCTTCTCCCACGATGGTATGGACTATGAAATCCGTGTTCAACCCGTCGGAACACTGCGCCTTCCCAGTGGGCAAATTGTTGCCGCTGACCCGAGTAGCTTAGACACAAGGGTGGATCAGTACTTTCAGCGAACAGTTGCGGCGGGAGAGTATCTAGTTGAAGCCTCAATCTTACGAACCCATGGCCAAAATCTAACCTATGATCAAATCGCCTGTCTGCGAATTCGTTTTTCCGAAGAACCCATTCAAGCATGGGAAATGGCCACAACACGCGATCAAGACTTAAGCCAACTGCAACCCTTTCATATCTATGGTTACGGTGTTGATGCGGGTATGGGGTGTGTTGTAGATGCATTGCCCCTAAGGACTCTTTATCAGCGTTACACGATGGAAGGTAAGACCCTATTTGAAGATTTTTATTTTCAGCAGGTATTACCCGCCTATGAAGCATCCGATGGCTTGGGAAGCATACTCATTGATGCCGAGACGGGTGCCAACCTCATCTTTTGTTCCTCGGGAGCAGGGGATGGGTACTATGCCAGTTATTGGGGACTCTCAGCTATAAATACTCCCGTTGTGCTGGTCACTGATTTTGGACTCTTAAACTACGATGTTTATGGCACTCAGTCCCTTGGGCAGTTGACGGATTTGTTTGGGCAAACACAACAGCTTAATTTACCCGCCGGTTCCCTCAATGTGCAGCTAGAGCAACGAGATGCTAGCACCCTATTTCTGGAGATAGAGGGCAATAGCGTTGATACCTGTGAGTTTGAGGTGAATCATAACAACCAACGGCTAGAACATGAGGGGATTCAGGCAAGCTATTCCCACAACCGCCGGACAATGGAAATCTACTTTCCAAATCCAATTCCTACAACAGCAACCCTTAGGATATCCTACCTAGAACGCATTGGTACAATGATCTAGACCCTAGATAAATAAGCACCGATACGCTTTAGGTGTCATCTGAGTGCTTTGGCGAAAAAGGCGGCTGAAATGACTTTGGTTTGCAAAACCGCATTGCAAAGCAATATCTGTTAGGGATAAACGTGGGTCTTTAAGGAGTAATTTTGCTCTTTTAATTCGTTGTTGGCGAATATATTGATGTAGAGGACAGCCCATGGATTGGCGAAATAGGCGACAAAAGTAATATTCACTCAGATAAACTGTGGCGGCAATATCTTTAAGGTGTAGGGACTGATCTAAATTTGCCTCAATATAATCAAGAACAATTTTTAATTGACGATGACTCAGACCTTTGGGAGGAACTGCAAAAGCAGGGCGATCGCTACTGTAATGTAGCAATAAATGAGCCGCTAGGCTCATACTCAGCGTATCTCCATAAATTACCCCGAGTGGATGCCCCTGCTGTAGATCTTGGTGCAGCGCTAGGATAGTTTGGCAAATAAGCGCATCTCCTGCTGGGTAAATGTGATGCTGAAGTTCATACCCTTTACTGCGCGAGGTTTCTTTGGCCAAAGAGTCTAATAGTACCGGATCAACTGTCAGCATTAAAGATGCCACAGCCGTAAACCAACGAATTTGGAAAGGCATTAGCGCTGGGGTCACACATATCATGCCAGCTTGCTCAGGATAACCACGCCATGAACCATTGGTATAATACTCTCCCTGCCATGGCGAGCAAATCAAGGTAATATGATGAAATGCGCAGGCAAATTCCTGCGGCTCAGCAGGTTGTGCTAGGGTGGATTCAAGGCAAATATGGCTCCAAAAATGACCACTGTTAGACTCGATATTGACCGAAAGAACGGCACGACGCGCCTGTTGATCGCGAGGGTTAAAAATTAGAGGCTGCTCGGCCATAAAACTTACCAACTGCAGAAATAATTAATGCCAGCAATACCGGATTAGAATTTGCAATCACAGGCAAGAAACTCAGTTTTTTCAGGTTTAAGCTAAAGACTAACAACTTACAGCGTAATCCATGAAATATACTACCACATTTGCCCAACTTTACTCCCAGGGGCGACCTGAGTACCCGATAGAGGTTATTCGTGATATTCTCAACGGTTTTCCTATGGGATGCCAAGTTGCCGATTTGGGTGCAGGGACAGGCATTGGTGCCTATCAGCTTGCCGCAGTAGGCGCTAAGGTTTGGGCTGTTGAACCCCAATTGGCCATGCAAGACAATGGTAAAACTCATCCCCATATCACTTGGGTACTCGGTCAAGCAGAAGAGGTGCCCCTTGCAGAGCAGTCAGTAGATATTGTTACAGCCTTCCAAGCCTTTCACTGGTTTGACTTTAGACGTAGTCTTTGTGAATGTTGCCGCGTTCTTAAGCCACAGGGTCGCCTTGCACTGGTCTGGAACTTTTGGCATCAGAAAGACCCCGTATCCCGTGCCTATACACAGTTTGTTTATCAATTATTTCTTGAAGCTACAGGTCAGCAGCCAATTTTCAAACATTACCGCACTGTCTGGGAGCATGTTGATTACTGGCTGTTTTGGAATCAAATTCGCATTCCTCACTTTCGGGGCTTACAACGCCATACCTATACATTTAAGCAGGCTCTGAGTTTTGCACAACTCGTGGCACTAACAATGAGTCAGGAATTTATCTTTAGTACTCATCTTGAGAAAAGTTTTGTAGCAGAAAAATTACAATCTTTGTTTCCTGATCATCGCAAAGATGATGAAATAATTTTAACTTATGTTACTTACTTATACCTTGCCAGACGGCCATAGTTAATTTTTATCATATGGGAGTAAAAATAATTCTGAAATTTCACCTTACTAGAGCCTAATTTATTATCCATAATCCTAAGTTATGAACAATTTTGCAGTAGAGATTGAAATTCCTGACCAGCTATGGCTACTATTACAGTACTGCCAAGTCTGTTCTGTTGAGTGCTGTGGCGTAGATGCCTTTGATATGAATCATTCTTTGATTCAAGGATGGTTGGCAGCCGTAACAGAAAGGAAGTTAAGAATTCTTAGTGGTGAATTATACTCATTAGAGAAATATTTTTCTACCTTGACCACTGAGTATGAGATTTCTTGTGCCCAGCTTAACTTTGTTGGTTCCCCAAGTGAGTGGTTACAGTTAATACAACAATGGCGAAGCATTTTGGAGAGTAGTCATGGATTCCTACACTGAAAATAATGTTGCAATTCCTATTCTGGCGTGTCGTAATATCCAAGAGGTTATTGAATTTTATCGTTCACTACCTTTAGTGGTCGTCGCGTCCTATCCAGATTATGTCATTCTCAAAGGCTATGGGATTGAACTACACTTTTCGGTATGTAGTGCCTTAGATGCCTTAACCACAACATCAAGTTGCTATTTGCGAGTTAAGGACGTTGATCAGTGGTATCAGTGGTTACAAGTAAAGAATTTGCCGCTGACGGGTGTACCCCGACTAACGCCTATTATCGTTCAACCTTGGGGAATGAAGGAGTTTCACTTGGTTGATCCTATTGGCAATCTACTAAGAATTGGTCAGCCTTTATAACCTCTCAAAGAAGGAGAGTTTGACAAGGTAAGCAACGATCGCCCCCACAAGGGCAACGATGAAGCCCCATAACCGTGAATCTACAACCCGTTGGCGATCGCTCAGGTCAGTAACTTTCTCATCGACCGCTTTTAGTTCCGTGGTTAGCTCCGTACGGACAGACTGAATTTCTGTCTTTAGCTCTGTGCGGACAGACTGGATTTCTGTCTTTAGCTCCGTGCGGACGGAGTTGACTTTTTCCTCTAGGGTATTGAATTTTTCGTTAGTGGTTGCTTGGTTCGTTCGCACCTCTAGCGTCAGATCATAGAGCTGGGTTTGCATGGCTTTGATGTCAGACCGCATGGCTTTCATTTCGTCTTGCATCAGCCTAATTGCATCAAGTACTTGGCTCAGTTCTGACCGTGTAGTAGCCTCACTCATGACTCATATCCCAAACAGCGGCATACCCCGATTCTATTACGGATGCCTTCAGCACACAGTGACTCTAAATTTTGTCAAAGAAGGAGAGTTTAACAAGGTAAGCAACGATCGCCCCCACAAGGGCAACGATGAAGCCCCATAACCGTGAATCTACAATCCGTTGGCGATCGCTCAGGTCAGTAACTTTCTCATCAACCGCTTGCAGTTTCGTAGTTAGCTCGGTGCGGACAGAGTTGACCTTTTCCTCCAGGGCATTGAATCTTTGCTCTACAGTGTTGAATTTTTCGTTAGTGGTTGCTTGGTTCGTCCGCACCTCTAGCGTCAGATCATAGAGCTGGGTTTGCATGGCTTTGATGTCAGACCGCATGGCTTTCATTTCATCCTGCATCAGCCTAATTGCATCAAGTACTTGGCTCAGTTCTGACCGTGTAGTCGCCTCACTCATGACTCATATCCCAAACAGTGGCACACCCCGATTCTATTACGGATGCCTTCAGCACAAAGTGACTCTAAATTCTGTCAAAGAAGGAGAGCTTAACAAGGTAAGCAACGATCGCCCCCACGAGGGCAACGATGAAGCCCCATAACCGTGAATCTACAACCCGTTGGCGATCGCTCAGGTCAGTAACTTTCTCATCAACCGCTTGCAGTTTTGTTGTTAGCTCCGTGCGAACAGATTGGACTTCCCCTTTTAGCTCCGTGCGAACAGACTGCATTTCTGCCTTTAGCTCTGTGCGGACGGAGTTGATCTTTTCCTCTAAGGCGTTGAATTTTTCAGTGGTGGTCGCAATGTGGATGTCGAGCTTTTTGTCCATGGCCTGTATATCTGACTGCATAGACTTCATGTCAGACCGCATGGCTTTCATTTCGTCCTGCATCAGCCTAATTGCATCAAGTACTTGGCTCAGTTCTGAGCGTGTAGTGGCCTCACTCATAACCCATATCCTAAACAGCAGCACACCACGATTCTATTACTCAGCAGATGACTGGGGCACACGGCGACTCCAAATCGGTTGTTCTGATGTGTTGGTGAAATGACGAGAAAGATAAGACTTTTGCTATGTCAAGTGCTTACAAAGCCTGCCCTAACTAGGTTACAGGCCATAAGCTGGGCTTATCCAGAAACGCCAGCTAAACTAGCTATATCATCCAATGTCCTCTGAGGGTGGGTGATCTCAACTGTTCGGCTATAAAAGAAGGTTCATCCTGTGGCAGTGAAGCTTCAAAAGGTCGTCCCGTTCGGTCGATCAATGGACGAGTATAAGAACATGTTTGCGCTTTCTGAGAGCGACCTTAATAAGAAAATTGTTGGTGTTGCTGACGGTTCTGCAAGCTTTAACGCAGAGATGTGGGAGCTGGGAAAAACAGTGATTTCGATTGATCCGTTGTATATTTTTTGCACCAAAGAAATCGAGCGTCAATTCTATTCAGTAGTGGATAATATTATTACTCAGATGAAGGCTACTCCTAGTGATTGGGTTTGGTCTTATCATGAGTCGCCGGAGCAGTTGAAAGAGAAGCGGGTGAATGTGCTCCGCCGCTTTGTGGCTGACTACGACAAGGGAAAAGCCGAGGGGCGTTATATTGTTGGCGAGTTACCCAATCTTGGGTTGACAGACAGGAAATTCCAGCTTGCTGTTTGTTCGCATTTCTTGTTCTTGTACTCGGATCACTTGACGTACGAATTCCATCGGAGGTCAGTTCTCGAGATGGCTCGCGTGGCTTCAGAAGTACGTATTTTCCCACTGCTAACGCTTGGACAAAAAAGGTCACCATACGTGCAGCCTCTGGTGGAGGAACTCAAGTCACTGGGCTTTGCCGTAAGCGTGGAGAAGGTTGGCTACGAACTACAGAAGGGCGGCAATGAAATGTTACGCATCCAAAGGGTGACCTAGCAATAGCGGGGCAATACCTAGGCACAGCATGAGCAGCGGGAGTCGGTCATGTTTCTGCTGGCGTTGACTCTTCCCCCTTATCCTTTGTAAAACGACTCACCAGTTCCTTAATTAAGATGTAGATCACGGGCACCACAAAAAAGCTTAAAAGCGTTGCTGCAATCATGCCGCCCGTCACACTGGTTCCCAAGGAATGGCGGGAATTAGCACCGGAACCTGTGGCAATGACCAAGGGAAAAATCCCCAAAATAAATGAGATGGCGGTCATCAAAATTGGACGCAGTCGCTCTTCTGCCGCGCTAATCACTGACTTCACAATCGACGTGCCCTGATTCTCGCGAATTTGGTTGGCAAACTCCACAATTAGAATTGCATTTTTACTCGATAGCCCAATCAGCATCACTAGGCCAATTTGGCAGAATACATCATTGCTCAACCCGCGCAACCACTGAGCCAGCAGCGCCCCCATAATGGCCAAGGGCACCGACAGAATAATAATGAGGGGGTCAATGTAGCTTTCATACTGAGCCGAGAGCACCAGAAACACAAACACCAGACCCAGCCCAAAAATTAGCGGCGCTTGACCACCGGAGCGGGTGGACTCCAACGACAACCCCGTCCAGCTATAACCCAACCCATTGGGCAGTATCCGCTCAGCCAAGTTCATCATCGTACTCATGGCTTGTCCTTCACTGAGAGCGCGAGTATTTTGACCCGTAATCTCCGCTGACCGGAACAAGTTGTGGTGATAGATAATAGGCGGCGCTGAGGTCTGCTGAATTGTTACCAGATTACTCAGGGGAATTAAGGCATTTTGGTTAGAGCGGACATAAATGCGGTTAATATCGTCCGGATTGGCGCGGAACTGCTGATCCGCCTGCACAATGACTTGATAACTGCGGGCAAAGATCGTGAACTGGTTGACGTACAACGATCCCAAGTAAATTTGCATTGCATTGAAAATATCTTGGATCTGAATGCCAAGGGCAAGGGCGCGGGTGCGATCAACACTCACATTGAGTTGGGGTGCATTAATTGAAAAGGGCGTGTTGACAGCAACCAAACCGGGAGTACCATTGGCTTCGCGGATGAGTTCATTGACGGAGGTATAAAGTGTCTCCAGTCCCAGATCCTGCTGATCCATAATCTGCATATCAAAGCCACCGAGGCCACTGCCGCCAAGGTTAATGGTGGGCACATTGGCCGAGAACACCGCCGCACCCAGTTCTCCACCGACTTCCTTTTGAAACTCCGGCAACAGTGTGTCGAGGCTGGGTCGTTTGGACCATGGCTTCAAACTGGTAAAGATAATGCCCTTATCCGAGCCATTGCCAAAGAAGCTAAAGCCGCCAATGGCAAAGGTGTGATCTACTGCCGGATTCTTGGCAATAATATCGGCAGTCTCGAAGACAATTTTACTCGTGTATTCTAGGGACACCCCCTGCGGTGACTGCACCAGCGTTACAAAGTAGCCCTGATCTTCTTCGGGCACGAACCCGCCGGGCACAATTTGAAACAACCAGTAGGTAAAGGCTAGCAACACTACAAAGCCGCCCAAGACCCAGTATTTAAGGCGCACCACCACATGGAGATTGCTTTCGTATCCCCGTCGCATGGTGTCCAGAAAGCGGTTAATCCAACGGAACAGGATAAAATCCGCCATAGCTGGTCGCTCGCGCCGCAGTAGCAGCGCACACAGGGGCGGTGAGAGGGTAATGGCGTTAAATGTAGAAAGGGCAATCGAAAAAACAATCGTGAGGGCAAACTGTTGATAAAGTCGCCCGGTTACCCCCGGGAAAAAGGCCACCGGAATAAAGACCGCCATCATCACTAAGGAAGTGGCAATCAGGGCACCGGTGACCTCCTGCATCGAACGACTGGCCGCTTCTGGTGGGTCTAGCCCTTCCTCCTCCATCAGGCGGGTCACGTTTTCCACCACCACGATCGCATCATCCACCACCAGACCTGTAGCCAGCACCAGACCAAACATGGTCAAACTATTGATTGAAAAATCAAAGGCCTTCATGAAGGCAAAGGTGCCGATGAGGGAAACGGGAATCGTCACCGATGGAATAATTGTGGCGCGCCAATCCTGCAAAAACAGAAAGATCACGGCAATCACTAAGATAATGGCAACAATGAGGGTGATCACCACTTCTTTGATTGACTCTTGCACCGCATCGGTGGTACTAAAGCCAACGCTCCACTTTAATCCGGGGGGAAACTTCTGCGCCAGAACGGCCATTTCTTCTTCTACGGCGCGGGTAATATCTAGGGCATTGGCACCACTCAGTTGATAGATACCAATCCCAACGGCATCGCGACCATCAAACTTAAAGTTAGTGGTGTAGCTTTGGGCACCTAATTCGGTGCGACCCACATCCCGCACCCGAATGACTGAGCCGTCTTCACCGCGCTGAATAATAATATCGGCAAATTCTTCCGCATCGGCAAGGCGACTTTGGGCTTGAATGGAAATTTGAAACTGCTGTCCTTCAGGGGCAGGCGGGGCACCAATAATCCCGGCACCCACCTGCACGTTTTGATCCGAGAGTGCCTGCACCACATCTTGAGCTGTGAGCCCACGACTGGCTAGGCGGTTTGGATCTAACCACAGGCGCATAGCATAGGTGCGCTGCCCAAAGATTTGGACTTGCCCGACCCCGTCTAAGCGCTGTAGCGGTTGAACGACGTAAAGGCTGGCATAGTTACTAATAAAGGTGGAGTCGTAGTCAAAGCCCTCATCGGGGTAAAGCGCTAGGGCTACCACAATTTGGGTGGTTGACTTACTGACGTTCACACCCGTGTTAATGACCTCCGGTGGTAGTTGCGAGGTCACGGATGAAATCAAGTTGTTGACATCAACGGCAGCAATATCTTCGTCGTAGCCTTCGGTAAAGGTGATGGTGATGTTGCTATTGCCAAAGCTGTCACTGGTGGAGTCAATGTAGTCCATGCCCTCCACGCCGTTGATTTGGGTTTCGAGAATGGTGGTGACGTTGGTTTCAACGGTTTCGGCGTTTGCCCCAGCGTAGTTGGAAGAGACCTGAATGGTTGGCGGGGTCACGTCCGGATAATATTCAATGGGGAGGGTGGGTAGGGCAATGGTTCCCACAAGAATAATGAGCAGGGAACAAACGGTGGCAAAGACCGGACGTTTAATAAAGAAATCGCTAATCATGATGCGTTAGGACTCAGGGGTAATGGGGGTGCCGTCGCGCAAGCGCTGAATACCGGAAACAACAATTTGCTCGCCGGGCTGAAGGCCTTGAAACACTTGGTAGCTGTTCCCTTGAATGGATCCCACTCGAATGGGCTTTTGTTTGGCAATCATTTTGCCCTCGTTATCTTTTTCGGCCACAAAGACAAAGGTTTGACCGGCAAGGTTAGAAACAGCGGTGGTGGGAACTAAAATGCCGGGCTGTTGACCAAAAATAATCCGCGCTTGAATCTGCTGATCGGCGCGGAGGTTGTTCTGGCTATTTTCGTAAAGGGCTTTCACCAAAATGGTTTGGGTATTGTTGGTGGTGTTGGGGGCGATGAAAAACACAGGGGCAGTGCCAACTACGTTGCCGGCCATGTCAATCAGTTCAACGGGGGTGCCAAGGCGGATTCGCGGCACTTGCTCAATGGGGACTTGAATATACACTTCAAGGGGCTGGTTGGCGGTGAGGGTGAGCAGATTGGTTTGCGGCGTTACGAAGTCACCTACTTTTGGGGGGATATTACCAACCACGCCACTAAAGGGGGCGCGCACCTGAAACCAATTTAGAACGACGGCTTGTTGTTGAGCGTTGGCTTGGGCTTCAAGGAGTACTTTTTCTAACTGGGCAATGGTGGCCTGCTGGGCGCGAATATCGGCTTCGGTTTGCTGGAGATCGGCTTGGGCGGTGCGGAAACTGGTAATAAAGGACTGGGCTTGCTCTTTGGAGACGGCACCTTCTTCAAAAAGAACTGTGTAGCGTTCCGCCTGGATGCGGTTAAACTCAAGGGTGGCGAGGTTGGCGCGGCGTTGGGCTTCAAGGGAACGCAATGTGGAGCGGGCATTTTCGACGTTGGCTTGGGCCGATTGAATCGAGGCAATGTTACTGGCCACTACGGCCTGCTGCTCTGAAGGGTCAATGAGTATCAGGGGTTGCCCTGCGGTAACGCTCTGGCCGTTTTGGACGTTGATTTGGACAATGCGTCCAGAGACCTGCGGCAGCATGGTGACCGATTGCCGCGATTGCAGGGAGGCGTTATAGACTGCCGTCTGGGGTAGGTTTTCTGATTTTACTGCGGCTAGTTGTACGCGAGCCGCTGGGGGGGCTGCTGCTTCTGGCTTGCCGCAGGCGGTGACAATGAGGCAGGCACTTCCCAGAATGAGTGATGAGACAATTTGCCGCTGCACCATACCTCGACCTCAAACACCCCAGTCACAAAATGGAAGGAAATCATCCCCAGTTTAGCCTAGGGTGGTTAGCAACCGCACTGCTTTGGACAAGGTTAGCGATCGCCCACGGGTTTAATGCCGGTTTTGCGCTCGAGTAGTTCTTTAACAATCAGGGTAACGAGCGCCAGCAGCCCCAAAATAATGGCGGCAGCGTAGGCGGACTCGGTCTTGTAATTTTTGTAGGCATCTTCAATGAACAGGGGTAGGTTTTGGGTTAACCCCGCAACATTGCCAGAGACCACCGCCACGGCTCCAAATTCTCCCATGGCGCGGGCATTGGTCAGCAGCACGCCGTAGAGCAGCCCCCAGCGAATGTTGGGTAGGGTCACCCGCCAGAAGGTTTGCCAGTCGTTTGCTCCCAAGGTTTTGGCGGCTTCATCTTGATCGGTGCCAATTTCCTCAAGGACGGGAATGACTTCGCGTGCCACAAAGGGAAGGCTAACAAAGGCGGTGGCCAAGACCATTCCCGGAAAGGCAAAGATCACCTGTATATCTAATGCCTGCAACCAACCGCCCAGCCAACCGTTGCGGCCATAAACCAGGACCAGCATTAAGCCTGCTACCACCGGCGAAATAGAAAACGGTAAGTCAATGATGCTTAACAACAGGGTGCGGCCTCGAAAACGATGGCGGGCGATCGCCCACGCGGCACAGAGGCCAAACACGGTATTCAGGGGCACCACCACCAGCGCCAAAGCAAACGTGACCCATAGCGCATGGAGAAAGTCTGGCTCCAGCAGGTTTTGGAGGAACGGCATGACCCCACGGCGAAAGGCCTGGAAGATCACATTGGCTGCTGGAATCAGCAGAATCAGGCTGAGGTAGGCGATGGCGATCGCAATTAGGCCCGCATGAACCCACGAACGTTGATTAACGCTGCGCATAGCGATGCCCCCACATCTGCAGAAAATTAATGAGGAACAACATACCTAGGGATACAAGCAGCATGACTGTACCGATAATGGTGGCCGCTTCGTAGTCGTACTGCTCAAGGCTTTGAAACACCAGCACCGGCGCAATCAGATCTCGAAACGGCGTATTAGAGGAAATAATGACAATTGAGCCAAACTCGCCCACAGCCCGCGAAAACCCCAAGGCCACACCCGTGAGAATGGCGGGCAATAGCGGCGGTAGGATCACACGCCAAAAGGTTTGCCAGTGGCTGGCGCCCAACGACCAAGCCGCCTCCTCCACATCCTTTTCCATTTCCGTGAGCACCGGTTGCACCGTGCGGATCACAAAAGGCAGCGAAATAAACAGCATGGCCACGGCCACCCCCCAGCGGCTAAAGGCAATTTTAATCCCCAAGGGAGCCAGTAGGCCGCCAATCCAGCCGTTGTCGCTATAGACCGTCGCGAGGGTTAGCCCGGCAACCGCCGTCGGTAGGGCAAAGGGCAGATCTACAACCGCATCAAAAAAGCGCTGGCCCGGGAAGCGGTAGCGCACCAAGACCCACGCAATTAACGTGCCAAAGATACCGTTAATGCTGGCGGTAATGAGGGCGGTAACAAAGGTGACCTCGTAGGCCGACAGGGCGATCGCCCGCGTAGCCACCTGCCAAAACCGCACAGGGCCATCGGCACCGGCACGGACAAATAACGCCGCCAGCGGCAGAAACAGCATCACACCCAAGTACAGCCATGTTACTTTCCAGACCCACGGCAGTTGCCACAGACCACCTTGCCGATTGATTTTTACTACGGGGGACGGGGTTACCACCTCAAGCTCTCCATCTCATCCACTCCCCTATGCCCTATTTTCTTGCTGAATCTGATCAAAGAGGGCACCATGGGCAAAAAATTGCTCCTGCACCGCTTCCCATCCTCCTAGATCCGCCACCGTAAAGAGGGTGGGCACCGGCGGAAACTGCTCTTGATACTCCGCCAGTACGGCAGGCAGTACCGGACGGAACCCATACTGGGCAAAAATTGCTTGGGCTTCAGGGGTATAAAGAAACTGCACGTAAGCCTCGGCCACCTCACGAGTGCCGTGCTTATCCACATAGCGATCCACTAGGGCAATGGGGTTTTGAATGAGGACGTTCACCTCTGGAATGGTATAGGTGACCGCCTGCCCCATGCGCTGCGCCAAGATTACTTCATTTTCGTAGTTAATCAGGGCATCCCCTTGGCCTTGCTGCAAAAAGGCATCGGTGGCTTCACGGCCATCCCGCGGCAGCACAGCCACATGGCGAAAGGCTTCGGTGACAAACTGTTGCGCTTGCTCGAACGTACCGCCCACTGCGGTAACGGAACCCCAAAGCGCTAGAAAATTCCAGCGGGCCGCGCCTGAGGTTTTGGGGTCGGCAGTGACAAACGTTACCCCCGGCCGGGTTAAATCTTGCCATGTTTGCAGGTTTTTGGGGTTGCCCGCACGGGTGATTAGGGCACACATAGAGGTGGTCACAATACCATTGTTGGCGGCTTGGCTCGCCCAATCCCGGCGAATCAGCCCCGCTTTGGCAATGCGATCCACATCCAAGCCAAGGGAAAGATGCACAATATCGGCCTCAAGGCCATCGATAATGGCGCGGGATTGAGCGCCCGACGGACCGTAGGTGGTGCGGAAGCGCACCCGTTGCTGGTGTTCTTGCTGCCATTTTGCCGCAAAAACAGGAATGAGCGCCTCGTGAGCTTTTTTAGTAACGGCAAAGGCAGAGAGGGTAATGTTGACCTGCGCGGGCCGACCATCCGGGAGCCTCTGTTGCAGCCCACAGGCAGCAATCATGCCGCTTAGCCCCAGCCCCACCAAAAATAAAACCAAGCCGTACTGTAGCCGCCGCCAACGGCGCTGTCTCCTAACCATGGATAGTAATCTACGATAAGTCGGTCGGAATATCGAATATAAACCTACAATATAATAGCCGAGGGGGTAACAACTGCCAAGGAGCCATAAAGATCAAATAAAGATCAAAATGTCAGGTTGACCGTCTGCCACTGCACGTGGGGATAGAGCCGTTGGAGTTCCTCAAGGCTGGTAAATTTTTGCTGGCGGCGGCGCTCTAGGATGGCAGTTGCGGTCGCGGCATCCATTCCGCCGATCTTCTGTTGCATTTGGGCGCGGGGGGCGCGGTTAATGGTGATGGTTACTGAGGGCACTGCTACTGGTTTACGAGGCTTGGCCGCCATCGCGGTTGTGTTGCTAACGGGGTCAGGATTCGGGGTTGGCTCACCCGGACGCGGAATCTCGTAGTGTAAGAAATCCCGTGCGAGACGGGTATTGGCAAAAATGGCTTGGGCTTCTGCGAGGAGATCCTCCACCTGTAGGGCGTTGCCGGGGGCGTAGCGGGCACTAAAGTGGGTGAGAAAAAGTAGTTTTACTTGGGCAAGGTAGGCCACCTGTGCCGCCATGGTGGAGGTGGAGTGAAGTCGCTGAAAGGCTAACTCTGCTTCTTGGTGGGCAAACGTGGCCTCATGAATGAGCACATCGGCGTGGTGTGCTAGCACTACGGCACTTTCGCAGAACACCGTGTCGGTGCAATAGACAAAACTGCGCCCCTGCTGCGGCGGGTCACAAAAGTCGCGGCCATGGAACTGGCGGCCATCGGCAAGGGTAATGGTGTGCCCCTGTTTCAGTTGACCGTACAAGGGGCCGGAGGGAATGCCAAGGGCTTGAGCCTTTTCCACATGAAAACGACCGGGGCGATCGCGCTCCGTAACCCGATAACCAAAAGCAGGTACCCGATGGTGCAGTAACCGACAAGTGACGGTAAACTCCTCGTCTTGGAAAACCTCGCCCGGCTCAACGGTATGCACCTGTACCTTGTAGGGCAGTCGCATCACCGACCAGCGCAAACAGCTCTCGATATAGCGATCCAGCGTAGGCGGGCCATAGATATCAATCTGCTGTACGGTGCCCGCCAAGCCGCAACTGGCCAGTAACCCCATCAAGCCAAAGATATGATCGCCGTGCATGTGGGTGATAAAGATGCGGCGAATCTGGCTGGTACGCAGAGGCGTGCGCAAAAGTTGATGCTGCGTCGCTTCACCGCAGTCAAAGAGCCAAATTTCCTTACGTTGAGGCAGGCGTAGCGCCACACTAGAGACGTTGCGCCCCCGGGTTGGCACCCCGGAACTGGTGCCAAGAAACGTTAACTCCATTAGGCGGCGGGTAACAGTTGCAGATCATCAAAGCGGATCGTCACCTGACTGGTGTTGCCCCCTTCGTGGGTGGTCACCACCTGCTGGCTCATCAGGTAATAGTTGCCCACAGGTACGTAGGTATCTTCAAATTCCATTTGCCGCACCACTTCGTTGGTTGCAGGGTTGCGAAACACCGCCACATAGTTGGTGGAAATATAGCCAGCGCCGGTATCTAGCGCTTGACGGTGGGTAATGGCAAAGGCGACCCGCCCCATGACGCGGCTGACATAGACAATCTGGTTGTCCCGCACCTTGTAGTTGGAACCCATGGCATCGCCACTGACGAGAATTTCAACCGCGCCGCTGGCATCGGTGTCACCCACCTGGAAGGTATTTTTACCGTGGGCGGCCTCAAAGCTGTTGCGCTTGCGGTGGACAACCACATCCCGCAGTTGGTTGTAGAGGGACTCGCGCACCTGCTCATCCTCAATACCGGTGACCTCAACACTGTAATCAGCCGTCACGGTGACTCGGCCTTGGTAGCGTTGATCCCCATCCACGAGGTTGACCGTGGCCGTAAACCCCGGAAAGTGCTCATCCCATGTATAACGATTTTCATAAGCAGCACGAAAGAGGGCTTGGGCATCCAGCGCTGATGTCGTTGGCATGGGGAGTTCCTCAATAACTCAATAAATAAAATAGTCGCTAATACTCTAGGATAACCGATTCTCCCCCCCTTGACGGCTAAGCATATCTAGTGTTCACTGAGGGTAATTTATTGCGTACTACACTAGATTTATACCCCTAGTGGCATATCCTTTGTTGTTGTTGGGCATTGAGCAATCATGGTGGCACAACTCTCGGTTCCGGTGTCTGAGCCTACCGCCCTATCTAGTTATGGGGTTGAGGGGGTGGTGCAGGTGGTGACCTGTCCGCAGCGGCATTTTTTAACCACGGTAATGGCACAAGCCCTGCGGCTGGCGGGTCAAGGGAGTGGTGTGATTATTCTCCAGTTGCTGAAGGGGGGCATCCAAATGGGGGCAGCGCACCCTGTGCAGTTGGGGCAGCACTTAACGTGGTTCCGGCCAGCGTTGGCGCGATCGCTGGGGGTGGAGGATCCCATCACTCCCGAGGAGGCAGCGGCGGTACAGGAGCTGTGGCAGCACGTGCGAGTGATGGTGCAGCAGGGTAGCTATCGGTTGCTGGTTCTAGATGAACTGAGCTTGGCCATTCAACTCGGGCTGGTTGAGGAGGCGGACGTACTGGACCTTTTAGAGCGCCGCCCCCGTACCCTCGATGTCATCCTCACAGGGCCGGAGATGCCGGAGTCACTGTTGGCGATCGCTGACCAAATTACCCAACTGCGCCGCCTCATTTAGCTGGCCGGGACGGCATCGAGCCACTCCAAGAGGTATTGATTCACCAAATCCGGTTGCTCCTGCTGGATAAAGTGACCACAGTGATCGAGGTACTGAATCTTGAGGTGTGGAACGTAGGCATCGGTCGTGTAGGTGAGTTCCATACTCAGGGTGGGGTCTTGGCGACCCCAGAGCATTTGGGTGGGCACGCTCAGGCTCCCCCACTCCTGAGCCAACACGCTTTGCAGACCAGCACGATAATAGTTCAGCATTCCGGAAAGGGCACCCCGCTGAGCAGCAGCATCTTGGTAGAGGGCAATATCGGCAGGGCGAATGGCGTTTTGGTTAACTGCGCTCCAGCGCAACAACTGGGCGATCGCCCCATAGCCCCCCCACTCCAAGACCACTTCTGGGAGCCACGGCAGTTGAAACAGCAGCATATAGCTACTGCGCAGCCATTGCTCTGGACTCAGACGCGCCTGTTTCAGCACGCCCGGATGCGGGCAGGCTAGCACCGTCAGGGTTTGAATCCGCTCCGGCACGGCGTAGGCCACCCCCCATGCCACCATGCCGCCCCAATCGTGCCCCACCAGATGGCAGCGGCGATAGCCCAATCCGTCAATCACCCCCACAATATCCAGAATCAGTTCATCAATGACGTAGCTGGCGACATCTTGGGGCTTATCGCTGAGGTTATAGCCCCGTAAGTCAAGGGCAACCACCTTGTGGTGATCGGCCAGCCTTGGAATTTGGTAGCGCCATGAGTACCAAAACTCAGGAAAGCCGTGCAACAGGAGCACAAGGTCGCCCTCTCCTTGGGTGACGTAGTGCAGGCGAATACCATTAGAGACAATGAATTTATGAATCCATGGGCCATCAAGGAGAGACATAGATCAATTCCACGCTTGGCTGCTTACCACTATACACAGCCTCTAGGGGGGGCTTCGGCAGCGGCGGGGCAGCTAACCCCATTGACAGCCCCCGCCGCCCCCCTGTAGCGTCTATGCCTTATTTCCCAAGCTTGATATACTCCACTGTGGATGGTTGAGTGTGGCGGTAACCATCAGTGTTCAGTTGGGGGTTCCCCGCCCTATGATTGATCCCGAGGCATAACTGATTATTTGAAGGATTAGGCACGCAAAACTCATGGTTATTGTGGCAGTGTTAGCAGCAGGGCGAGGCACACGCATGAAATCCTCGCTGCCTAAAGTGTTACACCCCTTGGGGGGGCGATCGCTGCTGGGGTGGGTGCTCCACCGCGTAGAACCTCTGCAACCGACACGCCAGTTTGTCATTATTGGCTATGCGGCGGAGGCGGTTCGCAATGCCCTTAAGGACTACCCAGCACTTGAATTTGTCGAGCAGCAGGAGCAACTCGGGACAGGGCACGCGGTTCAACAATTGCTGCCCCATCTCAAGGACTACGATGGACATTTACTGGTGCTCAATGGGGATGTGCCGCTACTGCGCACTGAAACCCTTGCCCACCTCTTGCAGGTGCACCGCGAACAGGGGAATGCCGCCACGATTCTCACCGCCCAGATTAGCAATCCCCAGGGCTATGGCCGCGTCATCTGCGACAGTCAAAATATCCTCAAGCAAATTATTGAGGACCGCGACTGTACCACGGCTCAAAAACAAAATCGTCGCATTAATGCGGGTGTCTATTGCTTTCACTGGCCACAACTCGCGGCAGTCCTGCCCCACCTCCAGTCCAACAATGATCAACAGGAATACTACCTCACGGATGCGGTCAATGCCCTCAATCCAGTAATGGTGGTGGATGTGGAGGATTACGAAGAGATTTTGGGGGTCAACGATCGCGTCCAGTTGGCAACCGCCTACCAAATTTTACAAACCCGCACCAAAGAGGCATGGATGAAGGCCGGGGTGACCCTCATTGATCCGGCGAGTACCACCATTGAAGATACGGTGGAATTGGCAGCGGATGTGGTCATTGAGCCACAAACCCATCTGCGGGGAACAACGCGCATTGGCAGTGGCAGTCATATTGGTCCGGGTTGCCTGATTCAAAATAGCACCCTTGGGGAGGGGGTCACCGCCCGCTATTCGGTGATTACCGATAGCCAAATTGCGGACTACAGCGACATTGGCCCCTTTGCCCATATTCGCCAGCAGAGCGTTGTGGGCGATCGCTGCCGTGTGGGTAACTTTGTGGAATTAAAAAAAGCTGTCTTGGGCAACCAAACCAAAGCCTCACACCTTGCCTATCTTGGGGATGCCCTCCTCGGCGATCGCGTCAATATTGGTGCGGGCACCATTACCGCCAACTACGATGGCGTGCGCAAACACCAAACTCGGATTGGCGATGGCACCAAAACCGGCTCCAATAGCGTCTTAGTTGCGCCGGTCACCCTTGGCGAAAATGTTACGGTTGCTGCCGGCTCAACCATCACGGAGGATGTACCCGCCAATGCCTTGGTTATTGCCCGCTCGCGTCAAGTGGTGAAGCCCAATTGGCAGCCCCCCAGCAAAGACTAACCGGCACCACAACAGGGATCAAGGCCGAGGCGACGCAGCAGCAGATCGCTGACAGCATTGGCAACCGCAAATTCGCTGTAAAAGCTTTGGGAAAAGTCAAACTCCTGTAGCTCCGTGACTAATGCCAGCAGAATGCCGCCTAGCTCGTGCTCGCCTTCGAGACGTTGTCGCCGATACACCTGAGCCGCACGCTGGGCAATAGCCGTATTCACCGCTTCTGGCAGATACTCGTTGTTGAGCCACGTTAAGAGTGCCTGCTCTAGCCACTGGGCATCTGCGGCACAGTCACCACAGGGGGGCAGTTGAATCGGGGAAATCGGGACACTCATGGCACATCTCCTGCTGACGATCCATTGGCATAGCCATGGATTTGCAGAAATTCGATAGTAATGGCTGAATCTGCCGGTGCCGCGCTGGGGGAACGCCCCAAGAACTTTTGGGTGTATTTGCCCAGCAGATCCGCTTCTAGGTTAACGGCATCCCCAACCTTCAGGTATTGCAAGGTGGTGTGGCTGTAACTGTGGGGAATGACCGCTACGCTAAATTCATCTCCCTGGTCATTACAGGTGGCCACGGTCAGGCTAATACCGTTGATGGCAATACTGCCCTTACGGATAATGTAGGTGGCAACACTCGGGGGGGCAGCAACGGTGAGTTCCCAACTCTCCCCCACCGGGGCGATCGCCCGCAAATGGCCTACCCCGTCCACATGACCCGTAACGAAATGCCCCCCCAGCTTATCCCCGACCCGCAGGGCTGGCTCGAGGTTCACCGCCGCCCCCTGGTCCGCTTTCTCTCCTAGGGTAGTGCGCTCTAGGGTTTCTGAGGACACACTCACCTTAAAACTGGTGCGATCAAACGTTTCCACCGTCAGGCAAACCCCATCCACGGCAATGCTATCCCCAATGGCAATGTCCTTGAGAAAGGGCGCTGTAGCCGCCGTAATGAGGAGGTGGCGCTCCGATTGCCGCTGCAGGCGACCGATGGCTTGGATAATCCCCGTAAACATCAGCTATCCTTTGGTGAGTTCGTAAATCGCGTAGGGAGCCACGCGGGTTTCATCGAGCCAGTTGTCCCCTGTGGCCAGGGGGGTAAAGCACTCACAGGTGGCAAAGCCAGCCTGGGCAAAGGCATGGCGATAGTCGGCATCACTCCAGAACGTGTCGCTCACCACCACATTTTCGGGTAACAGTCGTGCCTTCACCCGCTGCCCCGATTGCAGGGGGGGCTGGTTTTCAGGAAAATCTACCTCACAACTCACCCAGCGGTGCGTGTAAAACTCTGGCGTGGTGGTGACAATCCAGCCAACGCCCGTGGGTTTGAGCACCCGTGCGATTTCAGCCAAGGTCTTTACTAGGGCTGGGTACTCCGCAATTTCGAGCACCATCCAAGTGGAAAGAAACAGATCAAAGTGCGCTGCCCCAAAGGGAAAGGGTTGATTGGCGCTGTAGTGGACATAGCGGTTCACCGGATCTTGGCGGCGGGCTTCCGCCAGCATGGCGGTGCTAATATCGAGACCCGTTACCTGTAGCCCCAAGGCGTGCAAAAACCGACTGGAGCGGCCAGCACCACACCCCACATCAAGGGCATGACCGGAGCAACCCAGCGCTTGGATGCGAGCCGCCACCTGATCAAAAGCGAGGCGATCGCTCCCCGCAATGCCCCGCTGGGCAAACTCCACTGCCACTGAGGTGTAATCGGTGCTGCTCACAGGCCTAAACCGTTAGAATATCTTTTTCCTTTTCTGTAAAAATGGCATCCACCTTGCTGATGTACTTGTCCGTCAATTTTTGCAGTTTATCCTGTAGATCCTTAACCTGATCTTCCGATAGCTCCCCGGCTTTCCCCTGTTTCTTCACCTGATCAATGGCATCGCGGCGGATATTGCGGATGGCCACCTTGCCGCTCTCGGCAATTTTAGCGGCAGTTTTCACTAACTCTTTGCGCCGCTCGGTGGTTAGGGGGGGGATATTCAGCCGTACACTGGTGCCGTCGTTATTGGGGGTTAACCCAAGGTCAGAAAGCTGAATGGCTTTTTCAACTGCTGCAAGGCTCGATCGATCGTAAGGCTGAATAAGAATGGTCGTGGCATCGGGGGTGGAAATATTGGCTAAGGAGCGCAGCGGCGTTTCCGTGCCGTAGTAGTCCACCATCACCCGATCCAACAGCGCCGCATTGGCGCGACCCGTCCGAATACTATTTAAGTCGTGCTGGGTTGCTTCGACGGATTTTTGCATCCGCTCTTCGACATCAGCTAATTTCACAGGAGCCTCCAACCATCGTACCAATGGGTTCCCCGGTTAGCGCGCGGTAGATATTACCCGCTGTTTCCAAGCTAAACACAATGATGGGGATATCATTATCTTTACACAGGGCGATCGCGGTGCTGTCCATAACCGCCAAGTTATGGGTGAGGGCATGAGTGTAGGTGAGGGTTTGATAGCGACGGGCGTTCGGGTACTGCTGGGGATCCGCGTCATAAACCCCATCCACTTTCGTGGCCTTGAAAATGACTTCCGCATCAATTTCAGCCGCCCGCAGTGCCGCAGTCGTATCGGTGGTAAAAAAGGGATTCCCAGACCCCGCCCCGAAAATAACCACCCGCCCTTTTTCGAGGTGGCGGATGGCACGGCGACGAATATAGGGTTCGGCCACCTCCTGCATGGCGATCGCCGTCTGGACGCGGGTGGGCACGTTCATTTGTTCAAGGGCATCCTGAAGGGTCATGGCATTCATTACCGTGGCAATCATGCCGATGTAGTCCGCCGTTGCCCGATCCATACCCGCGGCAGCGCCCTTCATGCCCCGAAAGATGTTACCGCCACCCACCACAATGGCCGTTTGTACTCCCGCTTGAACCACCTGGGCAATTTCGCCGGCAAATGCTTGCACAATTTTGGGATCAATACCGTAGCTCAGGCCACCCATGAGGGCTTCACCGCTTAATTTCAGCAAAACGCGGCGGTATTTAGGACTCATTGCAAAAATCGTTACACTCCAATAGGCTCCCCATCAACGATAGCAGGTTCGGTTGTGGCCGTTAAGGGAGGCGATACAGCCAACGTGCGAAGGCGGGACAGTGGCTATGGTACGCTGGAGTACGCCAACTGTTTCGCAGGGGAGATGAGTGACACGTGCGCCCGAAGGTTCTTGCTGGTAATTGGAAAATGCACAAAACCCAACAGGACGCTATTGCATTTCTGGGAGAGTTTCTTGGCTATCTGGACGATACTCCGGGCGATCGCGAGGTGGTGCTGTGCGCGCCGTTCACCTGTTTAAGTGTGCTCTCCAAAAATCTGCACGGAACCCGTGTCAAACTGGGTGCCCAAAATGTCCACTGGGCTGAGCAGGGAGCCTTCACCGGCGAAATTTCAGCACCCATGCTGGTGGAGTTAGGGGTGCGTTACGTTATTATTGGCCACAGCGAGCGACGGCAGTACTTTGGTGAAACCGATGCCACCGTCAACCAACGCCTACGGGCCGCCCAAAAGCATGGCCTTACGCCCATTCTCTGCGTGGGGGAAACCAAGGCTCAGCGGGATGCGGGCGAAACTGAGGCGCATATTTTCAACCAGTTAGCCTTAGATTTGGTGGATGTGGATCAAACCAACTTGGTGATTGCCTACGAACCCATTTGGGCGATCGGGACAGGCGAGACCTGCGCCGAGAGCGAAGCCAACCGCGTCATTGGCCTGATCCGCAGTAAACTGACCCATCCCGATGTTCCCATTCAGTACGGCGGCTCCGTGAACGCCAACAATATTTCCGCCATTATGGCACAACCCGAAATTGATGGCGTTTTGGTGGGGGGAGCCAGCCTGCAACCCGAGAGCTTTGGCCGTATTGTTAATGGATAATCGTTTCCTTAACAACAAAGTTGTAGTTTTGCAAAATGCCCACCTGTGAGGGCAAGAAGAGCGGCCCCGTCCAGCCCACCGGCTTCACAGTTACGAGGGGAGAGGGGTTTTTCAGATCACCCCAGAGGTACACCTTCTTACCGAGCAACGTTGGTGGGATTTGCACTTTGTAGGTGCAACTAGTAGGAGTTGCATTGCTGAGGACTGCCTCGCTACCACCTTCGGGAAAACCATAGGGCTGATGCAGTGTGAGCGCTACCCTTAACTGGTCGCAGGTCACCGAGGGGGGCTTGTCAATTTTGCCCATAATTGTTGGGTTGACCCGAACATTATTGGGGACTTGTAGGTTTATTGCCGGTGGGGGTGAGGTAATCGTGGTCGGATAAGGGGCGGCCTGACTGAAGGTGGGCACAGCCACGGTGGCCAAACAAGCGAGCAATAAACTACCTTTCTTGAGCATGGTTCTACCCTCAATGGCGAATATAAGGAGCGATCTCAGCACGGCTAGTAAAGAGCTTTGGTGCTGATAGTCCCTATCTTAGGAAGGCTAGAAGCCAGACAGTGTGGTTGTTCTCACCCTTGGGTGCTGATGTTGATCACTCTGGGAACCGGTGAGGTGCTAGGCGGTGACTTTGCCACGAAAAACCAGATAGTTGTAGAGGTTGTAGGCCAGCATAATTGGAATTAAAAAGGCAACAAAGATTAGCATGAAGACCTGGGCGCTGGGCGCAGCCGATGCCTCGTAGATGGTGACACTGGGGGGAATAATATTCGGAAAAATCACAAACCCAAGGCCAATAAAAGACATGAGAAAGAGCAAAAAGGTCCAGACGAGGGGCATGGACTCCTCCCGCCGCTTCAGGCTGCGCAGCAGCAGGACAACCAAGAGAACCCCCAAGAGGGGAATGGCCGCAAAGACGTAAAATAGCGGCGGCTGAAAGAGTTGCTCGCGCACTTGGACATGGAAAATCGGCGCGGTAATGGTAATTAAAACGGCACCAATAAAGGTTGTCCAGGCGGCAATTGTGGCGGTTTGGTAGTGGGTTTGCTGCAACTCACCGGTGGTTTTATGGATTAGGTAGGTGGAGCCAATTAGGACGTAGCCTTGGATTAGGGTCAGCGCAACTAAAAGGGAGTGCCATGTGAGCCAGTCCCACATACCGCCCGCAAAATTCCCGGCGGCATCGACTTTAATACCCTCAAATACGGTGCCAACGGCAAACCCCTGCCCCAAGGCAGCCAAGAAGCTGCCAATGCCAAAGGCAAGGTTCCAGACCCGCTTATTGTTGGCATTTTCGCGAAATTCAAAGGAGACGGCCCGCAAAATCAGCCCCACCACCATGATCACCGCCGGTAGGTAAAGGGCATTGAGAATGGTGGCGTAGGCTAAGGGAAAGGCACCAAAGAGGGAGCCACCCATCAGTACCAGCCATGTTTCGTTGGCATCCCAAACGTTGCCGAGGCTGGTCATGAGGATATTCCGGCGGCGCTCGCTACTGCTTGTGAGCGAAAGAATGCCAATGCCCAAGTCAAAGCCATCGAGGAGGATGTACAGAAACAGGAATAACCCCAGAATGCAAAACCATACTTGGGGCAAGAAATGCTGTAGCGGTGCGAGGGGATTCGGTTCCATAGGTGTTTACCCTTACTGTTGGGTTTCGAGGGGACGACTATCGGGCTGGTGCTCCGCTCGTTTGATGCGAATTTCTAGTTCTTCGGCATTGCGTAGCCCCGGCACCGGCAGGGCAACATTGGGGCCTTTTTGAATAATGCGGCTGCCAAAGAAGAGGGCGGCAAAGAAAAAGATGGTGTAAAGCGCCACTAAGCCACTGAGGGAGAAGAGCACCACCTGTGGCGGTAGGTTCGAGGCGGCGTCGGCGGTGCGCATTTGGCCATAGACAATCCAAGGCTGACGGCCGACACAGCGGACAATCCAACCAGCTTCGACGGCAAGGTAGCCCAAGGGGCCGGCAAAAATCCAGCCCCACCACAGCCCTTTCAACCATTTGTGGTTGGCAAGGCGATCGCCTTCGAGGCCAGTACGCCACCACAGCAGTACGGTGACACTCACCAAGGCAGCGAGGTACAGGCCAATGGCCACCATTGTGCGGAAGGAGTAGTAAATCAGACCCACCAAGTGGGGGCGATCGCTGGGTGCCCATTCTTTTAGACCCAGCACGGGGGTATCGAGGGTGGGTTTTAGCTCCAGTAGGTAGCCTAGCAGCCCCGGAATTTTAACCTCTACGCGGTTGGTTTCGGCGGTTTCATCCGGCAGCGCAATCACACTCCAGCCGGCGGGGGTCCCGGCGGGGATAGTCTCCCATTGGGCCTCCATGGCGGCAAGTTTGGCGGGTTGGTAGCGATAGACTTGCTCGGCACTCAGGTGGCCGACAAAAATTTGCAGCGGCGCAATGACCAAAGCCATCACCAACACCACCTTGAGGGATTTAGTAAAGAAGTTGGGTAAGCGATTGTGCAGCAGATACCAAGCGCTAATGCCACCAATGACAAATAGGGAGGTTTCGAGGGTGGCAAAGAACATGTGCAAAAAGCTATTCACCATGAAGGGGTTGGCGATCGCCTGAAAATAGTCTTGCACGTGAAACTTGCCATCAACAAAAACACCCCCCGCTGGTGTTTGCAGCCATGAGTTGGCCGAGAGAATCCAAAACGTAGAGAGGTTTGCGCCAAAGGCAACGCAAAGGGTGGCCACCCAGTGCATCAGGGGCGGCACCCGCTGCCAGCCAAACACCATAATCCCCAAAAAGCTGGCTTCCAGCATAAAGGCCATCGTGCCTTCAAAGCCCAGTACGGTGCCAAAAAAGTCCCCCACCGCAAGGGAAAAGGGTGCCCAGTTCAGACCAAACTGAAAGGCCATTGGCAAGCCGGAGGCCACCCCAATGCCAAAGTTGAGGATATAGAGCTTTGACCAAAAGCGGGCATGGTGGTAGTAGGTCAGGTTTTTGGTTTTCAGCCACAGCCCTTCAATCACCACCAGATAAATGCCCATCCCAGTGGTGAGGACGGGCCAGAGCATGTGAAAGATAGCCGTGAGGGCAAATTGCCAGCGGGACAATACTACGGTATTTAAGCTGTCTATCGTCATGGTGCACCATTGGCCTAGACTAGCTTACTTGTAGCAAGTCTCATTCTGCCTCGACAAGCCAAATTCCTACCTAAGCAGCGAATTTCAGCTTTTTTTAAGGGGGCAGCCGCAAGGGATCAGTCCTAGGCTCTAGGCATTGCCAAAGCTGGGAATGAGGCCCACCCGAGCGGGTTGTAATGAGGGGAGGCCCTGGTACTGTTGTTGGCGGGATTGGGCGGCAAGCAGGGCTTGCATATGCCGCAGTTCGCTGCGGAGTTGGTCGTTTTCTTTTTGCAAGTGCTCGACCTTCAGTTGGACTTGCTTGAGCCGTTCACTGAATTTTTGGCGATAGACTTCGGGCATCTCTTGAATGACCCGCTCTAGCATTTGGTTGCGATCGCCCAGTTCAATCACTTGATGCTTTAGATCGGTCACTTCCGACTCCCGGGCTTGGAGTTGCTGCTGATAGGCAAGAATTTGCTCTTGGTAGCTGGCAATGTGGGCTTCCACCTGCTGGATTTGCTGCTGCAACAGTTGAAGGGCGGCGGCATTGGCGGCTTCGGCTTTACGCGCCTGATAAAAGCGGACAAACAGTTCGGGATGCTGCACCATTAACTGATACAGTTCCTCTGAAAGCTGCTGCACAAGCTGATCCCGTACTAGCAGTTCATCGGCTAGGTTGGGGGTGGTATGACTGAGGGGCTGATCGTTCACGGATGCTGCTCTCCAAGGGGATACGCTGTCGCAGGTGTTACGCAGAATCATCAAAAACCATGCAAAATCTTGAGCATTCCGATTACCATTGTCCAGTACTGGCAGATGCAGTTCTAGCGGCGCTCCAGCCCAAGGAGAACGGTCTATACCTAGATGCAACGGTGGGGGGTGGCGGTCATACGGCGCTGATCCTTAGGGCGGTGCCCACCTGTCGAGTGGTGGCCATTGATCAAGACCCGATGGCTCTAGCGGCGGCGCAGGCGTTCCTGATCCCTTTTAGCGATCGCGTTCAGTTTTGGCAGGGGAATTTTGCCGACTTTAGCGTTAGGGAACCGCTGTTTGACGGTATTTTAGCTGACTTAGGCGTGAGTTCCGCCCAGTTCGACACCGGCGATCGCGGCTTTAGCTTTCGTTTTGACGCTCCCCTTGACATGCGCATGAACCCGAGTCAACCGCTGACCGCAGCAGACGTGATTAACCACGCCAGTGAACGGGAGCTGGCGGATATTTTTTACCAGTATGGGGAGGAACGCTTTTCCCGCCGGATTGCCCGCCAGATTGTGGCGCAGCGCCCCCTACACACCACCCAAGAATTGGCGCAGTTGGTGGCTCGCACGCTGAAGTCCCCTCCCCGTCAGCGCATTCATCCCGCCACACGGGTCTTTCAGGCACTACGCATCTACGTCAATCGGGAACTGGAGGTGCTGGATCGGTTTTTGGCTCTCTCTCCCCACTGGCTGCGTCCACAGGGACGGATTGCGGTCATTAGTTTCCACAGTTTGGAAGATCGGCGGGTGAAACACGCCTGGCGCACCCATCCCCTCTTAACGGTGGTTACCCGCAAACCCATTGTTGCCAGCGATACAGAAGTGGCCGCCAACCCCCGCGCACGATCGGCAAAGTTGCGAATTGCTGCGCGTACTTTTGCATGAATGCTCGGGTTAATGCTTTATTTATGGGTATCTTTACAGTGCGTCATATTATTCCCGTTATTCATCACGTTATTCACGACGTTACAATCCTGAGGAGTGCTCGAGTGTATGGTTGCCGCCCCTAAACTAAAGTCGCCACCGCCGCGCTCGCGTCAGCGGGACGGAGTCCTATCGCCTCCCCTCACCGAAATTCGTCCCCTCCGCCAACCGCAAGGCCCCCTCTGGCAGCGTGCCTTAGTGGGTGTGCAGTGGGTTTCTGGGGTGGCGGCGGCCGGGTCTTTGGCGGCCCTGTTACCGCTGTATGGCTGGTCAGCCGTTTCAGAGCAGCAGTGGAGCCAAGCCTATGCGCAACTGGAACTGCTCAAGCGGCAAGAGCGTGAATTATTGGTCTCCCATGAAGCCCTGCGCTACCGCGTAACCCAGCAGGTGCAGCAAGCGCCTCACGGTCTGGTGCCCCAGCGTCCCCAGCACGTCCTCTTTATCCCGAATACCGCTACGCCAGCCACTAAACCCCCCTTGCCATCTCCACCCGTTGCTACGCCCCCTAAGCGCACGGTCAGCTACTGATGGGAGGGCACCCATGACGACGGCAAAGACCGTTACCGCAGCCAAACCTGCGGGTCGTCTTTGGCTGATTTTGTTTTTTTTGCTGAGTGCGATGGCCGGAGTCGCTGCTCGGCTTGTGTATCTGCAGGCGCTCGAGAGCGAAACCCTGACCGCTAAGGCGCGGCAGCAACAGCAGCACTATACCGCTCCCCTGTTAGCGCGTTACCCTATTACCGATCGCCGTGAAACGGTGGTTGCCCTTGATCGTCCGGTGTTTACGCTGTTTGCCCACCCAGTGCAGTTTAAGGTCAAGCCCGAGGCGATCGCCCAAGATTTGGCCCCCCTCCTGAAGCAGTCTCCCCCCCAACTGCTGGCTAAGTTTGGTCTCCATTCAACTGGGGTTCCCATTGCCTACGAGATCAATGAGGAGGTGGCCGCCAAGATTCGCGCCCTGAACTACGATGGCCTCGAACTAAATCAAGCTTGGCAGCGCATCTACCCCCAACAGGATTTAATGGCCGGCATCGTGGGTTATGTGGATCGGGAACATAAGGGGCAAGCGGGCATTGAGTTTAGCCAAAATGAGTTTTTACAGGTGCCACCCCAGCGGCCATTGCTCTCAATGAATGCCTTGGGGCAATGGTTACCCGCCCTTGCCCCCACGGATCCCCGCACCCTAAGTCAGGGCTACCACGTCCGCCTAACGGTGGATAGCCGCCTGCAGCAGACCGCGCGCCAAGCGCTGCGCCAACAACTGCGCAAATTTAATGCCAAGCGGGGCACCGTTCTGGTGCTAGAGGTTAAGTCGGGCGCACTGCGAGCCTTGGTCTCGGAACCCTCCTACGATCCCAATCACTACTACCGTGCGGATCCCGCCCTATTCCGCAACTGGGGGGTGGCAGACCTCTACGAGCCGGGTTCCACGTTTAAGCCCATTAATACCGCCATTGCCCTTGAACTGAATGCCATTACCCCCGACACTGTGTTGCCCGACGAGGGGCGGATTACGGTGGGTGGCTGGCCTATCCAGAATAATGACTTTAGCCAGCGGGGTGGGCGGGGCGCCTTAACCATTCCTCAAATTCTTGCCTATTCCAGCAATGTGGCCATGGTCCACATGATGAACCGCATCCCCAGTCGCCACTACTACCGCTACCTGCATCGCCTGGGCTTAACGGAAAAGGTGGGTAGCGATTTGCCCTTTGAAACGGCAGCGCAACTCAAACCAGCAGAGCAATTTATTCATTACCCCATTGAGCCTGCTACAGCTTCGTTTGGTCAAGGGTTTTCCCTTACGCCCTTGCACTTGGCTCAGTTGCTGGGGGCGATCGCTAACGGTGGCGAACTGGTGGTGCCCCACGTCATTGAAGGACTTTTTGATGAGAACGGCCAACTGCAACGCCAGCCAGCGCGTGCCCAGCCCCGCCGCGTCTTCTCGCAGCGGACGAGTGCTGAGGTGGTGAAAATGTTGGGGGAGGTTGTGCGCTCAGGCACCGGCCAGCCGGCCCAGATTCCGGGCTATCGCTTGGGGGGTAAAACCGGCACAGCCCAAAAAGCCATCGGCGGCACCTACAGCAATCAACGCATTACCAGTTTTGCTGCGGTATTTCCCCTAGAGCAACCCCAGTACGTCATCCTTGCGGTGGTGGATGAACCCCAAGGGGATGATGCCTACGGCTCGACGGTGGCGATCCCAATTGTGAAGGCGGTGACTGAGGCGCTGATTACGATTGAAGGCATCCCCCCCTCCTACCCAGAGGAACTGCGGCGGCCCACGGCGACAACATCGGTGCCACAATAGGGAAGAACAGAGCAAAAGGATGGTATGGTACAGCGTTTTCTTGCCACAGCGGTGGCCTTCTTTGTCATGCTTTTAGCGGGCTGTAGTGCCACCAGCGGCCTGCAGGCCTTTGTCGATAGCTATGACGGTTATCAGTTCCTTTATCCCCGCGGCTGGGTACAGGTGCAGGTGGATGGCCCTGCCGATGTGGTCTTCCACGATATTATTCAAACCACAGAAAATGTGAGCGTGGTCGTCAACCCGGTCTCGAGCACCCGCTCCCTCGAAGATTTGGGTTCGCCAGAGGAGGTGGGCGATCGCCTCTTGCGCAACATCATTGCACCGAGCGAAAGTGGCCGTAGCTCTGCTCTGATTTCCGCCAGCGCCCAAAAAGCCGATGGCAAAACCTACTATATCCTTGAGTACGCCGTCACCCTCGCGGGAGATGCCGAAACCGCCCGCCAGCGTCACAATCTATCAAGTATTGCCCTGAGCCGCGGTAACGTCTATACCCTGAGCGTTTCTGCCCCAGAAGAGCGCTGGCCGAAGGTGGAAGACCAATTTAAGGCGATTGTGGCCTCATTTACCGTATATTAAAAATATTGACGGGGAGTTAGCTCAGTTGGTAGAGCGTCGCGATCGCACCGCGAAGGCCAGGGATTCGAGTTCCCTACTCTCCATCCACGGCGGCTATTTTGTAGCTACTCAGCCAACTGCTCAACAAGGTCTTGGAGTCGCTGGCGGTGCTGCTTGACGTGACCACAACACAGAAGTTCTTGACTGAGGGCCATCCCTGCGGTTAAGGTGCTGGCCTTGCCCGACTGCCAAAGATAAAAACCGCTGTTCCAAATCACCGAAGCGGTTAAGGGGTGTGGCTCGCCACTTAAGACCTGCTGCATCGCCGTACTCGCCTCGGCGGTATTGAGCCACGGTACATTACTGCTGGCCATGCCGTAGTCTTGGGGATGCAGGCGTAACCGTTGCCATGGCTCCGTTGCCTGCCGCCCTAAACCAATGATGGCGGTGCGCTCCCGCGGCAAATCGCAACTGCCTTCTAACCCTTTCACGGTTGTAACGTGCTGCACCCCATGGAGGTGGAGGGCATCCCGCATAATCGTTTCGGTGGGAGGATGCACAAATCCGGCCACCAGATGGCTAGGACCTTGGTACGGGTTCCAGATTAACTCAAGCGTGGCCAAAGGAGGGCGCTTGCCAATTTGTTCACGATAGGGCACCAGTCCTTGGGCTGCCGGAAAATGGCGCGGTAAATAGACAAACCCCAGATGCCCCCTTTCCAAGCAGATGGCCACTTTGGCTAGGGAAACACCGGACCAGTCCACCCCCAGCAGCCGCCACAGGTCAATGAGGGGGATCCCTTCCTTGGTGGGCATGCGATCGCCACCGTGTTGGAGCACAGGAATGCCCGCAGTGGCTAACACTAAGGCGGTTAAGGGGCTCAGCGGAAAGGTGCGATCGCGCCCATCGTAGGGCTGCGTTAAGATCATGACTGGCATCTCGCTATCAATAGCCACCACCTTCGGCCCCAATTCCTGATAGGTATCTAGCATCCCGGCCATTTCCGCAGCGGTGGGGCGCTTAATCCGGTGGGCAATCAAAAATGCACCAATCTGGGCGGGGGTGGCACTTTGCTCGAGCATTAATTTTAAGGCGAGTGCCGCCTCAGCCCGAGTGAGGTCTTGGTGGGTATGGGCACCACTGCCTACTTTTTTTAGGAGATCACGAAAGACAAGGCTCATGGGCAGCGTGTTGGCGAATCAGGGTGAGCAACTGGGCAATGGGGGGCAAACTGAGGCGATCGCGGCTAGTAATGGCTAACACTTGGCGATCGGGTGGAGCCACCCGCACCTCTAAGTCACGGATAACCAAACTATCATCATTCAGGGCATCTTTTAGCGCCGAACGGGGCAACAGCGCCAACATCTCACTTTCGCGAATGACGGCAATAAAGGCATCGGGGGTATTGAGTTCTAAGGCGGGCTGCCAGAGCAGATCACGGCGGGCAAACTCCTCTGCCACTAGGCGGCGCATCCCATAACCATCCTTAAAGACAACGTGGGGATAGGCGGCTAACTGCTCCCACGTTAGTGCCGACTGGCCAGCCAAGGGATGCTGCGCTGCCATCAACACCTGTACCGGTTCCTTATAGAGGGGTTCGATGACCCATTCCGACTGCTTAAAAAGATGGCGATCCCCCATGACAATAATTAAATCCACTAAGCCATCCTGAAACACCTTAAGGGCGCGATCGCTCCCCAAGGCGGTGACCCGTAATTGCATCTGGGGAAACGCCTGATGAAACGTCGGCAACAGCGCCGGTAAAAAATGCCGACAAATGGAGTGAATAGCAGCAATGCACAATTCCTGCTGCTGACCCTGTTGCATTGCCCTTAACTCCGCATTGGCCGCCTGCCATTCCTGCCAGATCTTGTGGGCACGCCGCCGAAAAAGGTCACCCGCCACCGTCAGCTTGGCGCGGCTAGAGCGGTGTAAAAGCTGAATCCCTAAATTTTCCTCTAGGGCTTGGATCTGCCGACTAATGGTGGGTTGGCTAACCCCACAGCGCCGTGCTGCCGCCTGAAAGCTGCCCGTTTCAGCAACCGCCAGAAAAGATTGCAACTGGTCAAGTCGCATAGTTCCTATCGTGTTCTCCTTAAAGGCCGAGCCTTATGTCGCTGCATCGTGAGCCTTTACTGTATGTAATTTGCGTATAACAAAGAGTGTTTATTGATACCGTTCGCATCTATGTTCCCCAGTAGGGGTTAACGGTAGAGGAAAAACAAGGCACGTAGGTCGTAAACTACCCGCGCTCAACACTAAGCGATAGAGCGTGGGCTTTCAGTAGCCCTCAAGACAACATCTTGCAAAGAGCAAGACATTACCTCGGAACCTCTGGGGCGGTTTACAAGCGCCCCCAACGTAGCGATATTCTTCGCTCCATTCACATCAGCATCGCCAATCCAACCACAGGA